>Ga0156035_1103_pt1 | contig 56372 bp, 57 predicted proteins | sample RifCSPlowO2_02_FD_107689 | JGI IMG/M metagenome (GOLD analysis project Ga0156035, IMG submission 107689) | Candidatus Rokubacteria bacterium RIFCSPLOWO2_02_FULL_73_56 | reverse complement strand
GGCTCGAGGCCGCCGAGGCGATGTGTCTGAAGGCCGCCTGGCTCTTCGACCACGGCCGGCCGTGCGGCGCCGAGTCCAACGCGGCCAAGCTGCTCGCGGCGGAGGCGGGGTTCGAGGCGTGCGACGTCGCCGTGCAGACCCACGGCGGCTACGGCTACGCGAAGGAGTTCCACGTCGAGCGGCTCTGGCGCGAGATCCGCCTCTACAAGATCGCCCCCGTCTCGCAGCAGATGGTCCTCAACTACCTCGCCGAGCACGTGCTCGGCCTGCCGAAGAGCTACTGAGGAGCGCGGCGGCGGAGGCGAGCGCCAGGCCGAGCGCGACGCCCGCGAGGGCGTCCGAGGGCCAGTGCGCGCGGAGCATCACGCGCGCGAGCGCCACGAGCGCGACGACGGCGACGGCGAGGGCGCGCAGGAGCCATCGCGCCCGCGGCGGGAGCGGCGCCGCGAGGTAGATCACCGCGCCGAAGAAGGCCGCGGCCGCCGTGGCGTGGCCGCTCGGGAAGCCCAGCGAGACGCCCTCGGGCCGCGGGCGGCCGACCACCCACTTGAGCGCGCCCTCCGCGAGCGGCGCCGTGACCATCAGCCCGACCCACACCCACCAGCGCCGGCGCGCCTCGGCGAAGGCGACGAGGAGCAGCAGCGTGGCGGGCAGCAGGAGGCGCCAGCTCCCCGCGACGTTGATCGCGTGCATCGCCGCGAGCACGGGCGGCGCGGCGAGCGCGAGCAGGGCATCGCGCACCGGGGCGTCGCCGGGCGGCGTCCCCGCGAGCGTGACGACGAGGGTGAGGGCGACGAAGGACGCGCCGGCCACGGCCAGCGTCCGGCGCGCGGTCACGCGCGCGGTCCGGGCTTGCGGGTCGGCACGGCGCGCAGCACGACGACGACGGCGCCGACCAGGAGCGCGAGCCCGGCGACGGCGAGCGCCGAGGCGAGCGGGCCCGGCGGCGCGTCGCGCAGCGGCCCGACGTGGTCGGCCCAGGCCGGCGACGGCCAGGGCATCAGCGCGGGCGCAGGGCCATGCCGTGCGGGGCGCGGCCCACCGGGATCGTGCGCACCTGGGTGTGCGTCGCCAGATCGATCACGCTGACGAGATTGGCCACGCGGTTGGTGACGAGCGCGTGGCGGCCGCCCGGCGCCATCGTGACCAGGTCGGGATAGCCCGCCTGTCGGATCGTGGCGACGATCCGGTCGTCCGCGGTGCGCACGACGACGATCCGGTTCGCCTTCCGGAGCGTCGTGTAGAGGAACTTGCCGTCGAGCGTCAGCGTCGCCTCGTGGACGACCCCGGGCAGCGCGATCCGGCCGGTCACCGTGTTCGTGGCGGTGTCGATCTTGAGGACGACCTTGTTCTCGCCGGCGGCGGCGTAGAGGGTGCGGCCGTCGGCCGTGAGCGCCAGGCCCATCGCGTCGCCGCCGCCGTGGACGACGCGGTCCACGATCGTGCGCGTCGCCACGTCGATGACGGTGACATCGCCGGCCGTCTCGCCCGAGACGTACAGGCGCGTGCCGTCGCGGGCGAAGACGCTGTGGGCGGGCCAGGTCGAGACCTCCACGCGCCCGTCGATCGTCCCGGCGGCGAGGTCGTAGAAGATGACCTCGTCGTCGCTCGTGTCGCTCGACCAGTCGAGGACGACCAGGTGGCGGCCGTCGGGCGTGAAGTTCAGGTTGTAGGGGTTGCCGCCGATCCGGACGCGGCGGACGAGCTTGCGCGCCTCGGCGTCGATCACGCCGAGGTCGTGGCTCTTGTCGTACACGACCCACGCGGTCTTGCCGTCGGGATGGAAGACGACGCGGTTCGGCTTGCCCGGGCCGAGCGGGATCGTCGCGACCACGTCCAGGGTGTCGGTGTCGATCACCGAGACCGAGTCGGACCTGGTGTTGGTCACGTAGAGCGTCGCGGCCCCCGCGGGGACGGCGACCGCCAGGGTCAGGGCGAGCGCGCCGCCGAGCCTCCTCACGCCGGGCCTCCTCATCGTGTCTTCTCGATCGCGGTGATCACCACGTTGGGCGGGACCCCCTGCAGGGTGAATCGTACCGCGTCGCCGACTGCAACCGCCTCGTGAATCTTCGGCGCCGAGGCGCGGAAGCCCATGGTCATGGCGGGCATGTAGCCCGGGATGTCCTCGTGGGTGATGACGAGCACGTTGATCTCGGGGACGATCGCCCGGACGACGCCCGCGACCTGCCAGAGGCGCTCCACGCCGGCGGCGGCCGCCCCACGCGCGGCCCGGAGCTCCTGCTCGAGGCGCGCCGTGCGGGCGCCCCAGAAGACGTACCCCCAGCCCACGCCGAGCAGGAGGGCCAGGTTGAGCAGCGCCGCCGCCTTCCACGCGCGCATCAGTGCACGTGCTCCTCCGGAGCCGGGGCCGGGACTTTCTCCGCGTTGAGCTCCTGGATCTCGGCGAGCAGGGCGTTCGGCTCCGCGGCGGCGAGGCCCGCGCCGCGCCCGATCGCGCGGACGTACCCCTGGCGGTCGATCAGGAGCTCCGCGTGGGGGGCGGCGGCGAGCATCCGGTACGCGGCGACGATGTCGGCGGCGCCCTCGGTGACGACGGGGAAGAGGATCCGCGGCGCGGCGCCGAGCCGGCGGAGCGCGTCGGGCGCGGCGTCCGTCGGGACCGCGACCACCTCGGCGCCCAGCGCGGTCAGCGACCCGTAGAGGTCGGCGAGCTGCGCGAGGCGCGGGCGCGAGCCCGGCAGCGCGTAGAGCGTGAGCAGCACGACGCGGCGCCCGCGGTAGTCCTTGAGCGTGCGCGCGGGCGTGGGCCCGACGGCGTAGGCGAAGTCGGGCGCGACGAGCCAGGCGCGGTCGGGCTCGACGGTCGGTCCCATGTTGCGCGCCGCGTGCGCAGCCGAGAGCGCGCGCACGTAGTTGATCACGTCCCAGCGCTCCTCGGCGGCGAGCGTCGCGCCGAACGCCGGCATGCCCGCCCGCGGGATGCCGCGGGTGATCCACCAGAAGAGGTCGCCGGCGGTGTGCTGGCCGGTGTGGGGCGCGCGCAGGTCGGCCGGGGGCCGCGCCAGGCGGAGCCCGCCCGGGCCGTCGCCCGCGCCCGTGGGCCCGTGACAGACGGCGCAGTGCTCGCGGTAGCGCGCGGCGCCCGCGACGATCGAGGCGGCCTGGTAGGGCACCGCGGGGCGCACGTACGTGGTCGGGTAGGCGTCGATCGCGAGCGGGGGCAGGGCGATCGCGGCGCCGGCGCCCAGCACGACCAGCGCGCCGCCGAGGAGCGGCCACCGCGCGCGCCGCACGACCAGGGCCGCGAGCGCCGCGACGGCGCCGAGCACCAGCACCTGGCTGCCGACCAGCGCGCGGGCGGCGCGCGCGGGCGCGTCCGCGAGCGTCTCGAGCGAGAGGCGGAACGCGAACGGCCAGTCGGGCTCGGCGTGCGCCGCGGGCGGCGTGAACCCCATCGTGGCCGCCAGGCCGAGGACGGCGAGCGCGAGCGCGGCCTCGCCCGCCACGAAGCGCGCGAGCCGGCGCATCGCCGGCCGCCCGACGCGCAGGGCCTCGCCGCCGAGCGCGGGCAGGTGGCGCCGGCGGTTCAGCGCGGCGAGCGCCAGGATCGGCGCGAGCAGCGCGAGCTTGCCGAGCAGGAGCCGGCCGTACGCGGTCCCGACGAGGCCCGCGACGGAGCCCACCTGCGCCCACGCGATGACCGAGCCGGAGGCGACCAGCGCGAGCACGCAGGCGAGCGCCAGCCGGGAGAACCGCCGCGCGGCGAGCACGGCCAGGGGCCGGGCGTCGGCGCCCTCGGCGCGGCCGGCGCGCCGGAGCAGCAGCGCGAGCGGGAGGAGGCCGCCGACCCACGCCCCGGCGGCGAGCACGTGGACGGTGTCGGTGGCGATCGCGGCGAGCGCGCCGGGCAGCGCGGCGGCATGCCCGGCGGCGGCGCCCGCGCCGAGCGCCGCGAGGCCGAGCAGCGCCGTCTCCCCGCGCGCCGCCCGCCAGTCCACGCGGCGGCGCACGTCGAGGGGGACGGCGAGGAACGCGGCGAGGAGCAGGAGCAGGCCGTGGCGCACGAGCCAGACGTGGCCGCCGCGCGTCTCGAGCAGGACCCGGCGCAGCGCGCCCGGGTCGAGCGCGGCGGCGCGCCGCCCCTCGAGGAGCGCGGTCTGCAGCAGGAGGACCGCGACGCCCGCGGCGAACGCGAGCACGACGAGCCCGCGGCAGGCGTCGAGCATGCGCGTCTCCCAGCCGAGCGCCGTCGGGCGGTCGGAGCGGCCGGCGAGCAGGATCGAGACCGCGGTGCCGACGAGCAGGACGGAGAGCGCCAGGTGCGCCCACCGCACGAGGACCTCGAGCGCGATCACCCGGGTAGTGTACCGGATGCGGGCACCGGCGTTGAGCCGGACGCGGTCGTCGTATACAGTGCAGCGCATGCGCCGCGCCGCGACCCTGTCCGCGCTCGCCGCCCTCGCGCTCCTGCTCGCGGGCGCGCCGGGCGCCGGCGCGCACGTCGCCCTCGCGCGGACGCAGCCGCGCGCCGGCGCGAGCGTGCGCGCGGCGCCGGCCGAGGTGAAGCTCTGGTTCACGGGCGACCTCGAGCCCGCGTTCAGCCGCGTGCGCGTCGTCAACGAGTCGGGGGAGCGCGTGGACCGGGGCGACGCCGCGGTGGACCGCGACAACCGGGCGCTGCTGCGCGCCTCGCTCCCGCCGCTTCCGCCCGGCCGCTACCGGGTCGTCTGGCGCGTCGTCTCGGTGGACTCCCACGTCACGGAGGGCGAGTTCGGCTTCCGCGTGGCGCCGTGATCCGGGCCGTCTTCCTCGACGCCGGCAACACGCTGCTCCGGATGAACTACGCGGCCATCGCCGCCGAGCTCGCGCGCCACGGCGTCCGGGCGACGCCCGACGCCGTCGAGCGCGCCGAGTGGCGGGCCCGCGTCCGGCTCGACGAGGTGCTGTTCGCCGGGCCCGCGCCCGGCGCCTCGACCGAGAGCCGGGCGTCGGCCGGCCGCTACGTCCGCCTCCTCCTCGAGGCGCTCGGCGTCACGGACGCGGCGGTCGTCGCCGCGCTCCTCGAGTGGCGCCGGACGTACAACCCGCCCGTGGGCCCCTGGAACGTGCCCGACCCGCACGCCGGCGCCGCGCTCCGGCTGCTGCGCGGCGCCGGCGTCGCGGCGGCGGTGATCTCCAACTCGAACGGCTCGGCGCGCGCGATCCTCGAGCGCGTGGGGCTCGCCGCCCACCTCGACTTCGTGATCGACTCGGCCGAGGTCGGCGTGGAGAAGCCCGACCCGCGGATCTTCGCGCTCGCGCTGGCGCGGGCCGGTGTCGGCGCCGCCCAGGCGGCGTACGTCGGCGACCTCTACTCGGTGGACGTGCGCGGCGCGCGCGCCAGCGGCATCGGCGCCGTGCTGCTCGACCCGGGCGGGTGCTGGGGGACGCGCGACTGCCCGACCGCCCCCCACGTGCTGGCCGCGGTCCGCCTGCTCCTGGGCGCCTGACTCCCCGTCGCCGTCGCTGGGGGTGTGGGGGCCGGTTCGGGGCCCCCCACGTGAGCAATCACTCAGAGCCCGTGAACCACTCGCATTGTCGAGGAGCGTCACGGCTTTGCCGGGGCGCGACGAGCTTACGGGGGGTTTGGGGGGCCCGTCGAGGCCCCCCATGTTCTCAGAGGGCGTGAACGAATCGCGCTGTCGAGGGGCACCACGGCTGCGCCGGGGCGCCCCGAGCGCCGGGGGGTTTGGGGGGCGCCCGGAGCCCCCCATGTTCTCAGTCCGGCAGCGTCACGAAGGGGTAGCGGCGGAGCGCGGCGTAGATGACGCGCTTCATCTCGGCGACCTCGGCGTCGGTCTTCGCCTCGAACCGGAGCGTGAGGTAGGGGTTCGTGTTCGAGGCGCGGACGAGCCCCCAGCCCCCGCCGGGGAACGACACCCGCGCCCCGTCGATGTCGAGCGTCTCGTAGCGCGCCTTGAGCTCGCGGGTCAGCTCCTCGATCACGCGGAACTTCTCGGCGTCGGGGCACGGCGCCTTCAGCTCCGGCGTGGCGCGCAGGTGGGGCACGGCGGCGAACAGCCGGGAGAGCGGCGCGTCCGCGCGCGCGGCGATCTCGATGATCTTGCAGGAGGCGAGAATGCCGTCGTCCACGCCGTAGTAGCCCTCGCCGAAGAACATGTGGCCGCTGACCTCGCCGCCGAGCAGGATCCCGTCCTCGCGCATCTTGCGCTTGAGGTGCGAGTGGCCCGTCTTCCACATGACCGGCACGCCGCCGTGCGCGCGAACGTCGTCCACGAGCGACTGCGAGGACTTCACGTCGAAGACGACCTTCGCGCCCGGGTGGCGCGTGAGCAGGTCGCGCGCGAGCAGGATCAGGACCAGGTCGGCCTCGTGGCGCTGCCCGCGCTCGTCGATCACGCCGACCCGGTCGGCGTCGCCGTCGTACGCGATCCCGAGGTCGGCGCCCACCTCGACGACCCGGGCCTGCAGGTCCTCGACGTTCTTCTCGTCCTCGGGGTCGGGCAGGTGGTGCGGGAAGGTCCCGTCCGACTCGCAGTGGAGCTCGACGACCTCGCAGCCGATGCGACGCAGGAGCTCGGGCGCGTAGAGCCCCGCGACGCCGTTGCCGGCGTCGACGACGACCCGCAGGCGGCGCGCCGGGTGGACGAGCGCCGCGAGGGTGGCGACGTAGTCCTCCCGCGGGCTCCGCGCCTCGAGCGCGCCGGCGCCCCGCTCGACGTCGCCGGCCTCGGCCATCCGCCGGAGCTCCTGGATCTCCTCCTCGGTGAGCGGCGCCGCGCCGCGGTGGACCATCTTCACGCCGTTGTACTCGATCGCGTTGTGGCTGCCCGTGACGTTGGCGCCGCCGTCGAGCTGCCAGTGCGCGGTCGCGAAGTAGAGGATCGGCGTGGTCACGAGCCCGACGTCCACGACGTCCACCCCGGCCGCGCGCACGCCCGCCACGAATCCCCCGGCGAGGTCGGGCGAGGAGAGGCGGTTGTCACGGCCGACCGCGACGCGCCGCCCGCCGCGCCGCCGGACCAGCGTCGCGTACGCCCCGCCGACCTGGCGGAAGACCTCGGGCGTGATGTCCGTGCCGACGAGCCCGCGCACGTCGTAGGCGCGGAAGATGTGCGGGTTCAGCATTGTGCGATGCGCTCCGCTACGTTATTGTGACGGCGCCAGCCGCCCTGGCCTCGGAGGTTACCATGAACGAGCGCTGGCGTATCAGGAGCGGGTGCGACGCCCCGATCGTGCGGAGCCACGCGTGAGCCAGCAGTTCGCCTTCGTCCACGGGATGAGCCACGGCGCCTGGTGCTGGGCCGCGGTGCAGGCGCGCCTCGAGCGCGCCGGCCACGCGACGCTCGCGGTGGACCTGCCGGGCCACGGCCGGCGCGCCCACGAGCGGCGGCGCGCCTCGGTCGCCGGCTACGCGCGCGCCGTCGCCGACGCGCTCGCGCTGGCCGGGTTCGACCGCGCGATCGTCGTGGGCCACTCGATGGGCGGCCTCGTGATCCCCAGGGTGGCCGAGCTGGCGCCGGCGCGCGTCGCGCACCTGGTGTTCCTGGCCGCCGTCGTGCTGCCCCACGGCGGCTCCCTGCTCGACACGCAGATCCCCGCGCCGGCGCGCCCGCTGCTGCGCGGGCTCGCGGTGTCCGGGGGCGGCGCCGTCCAGTACCCGGCGGCCGTCGAGCACGCGCGCTGGATGAGCGGCCTGCCGCCCGGCGACGCGCGCGTCGTCGAGGCGCTCACGCGCCTCACGCCCCAGCCGTTCCGGCCCTGTGCCGAGCGCGTGGACATGCGGCGCTTCTACGCCATGGCCGTGCCGCGGACGTACATCCGGTGCCTGCGCGACGCCGCGGTGCTCCCGGCCCAGGCGCTCGCGTACGCCGCGCGCCTGGGCGTGCGCCCGGTGGACCTCGACAGCGACCACGGCCCGATGCTCTCCGCGCCCGACGCGCTGGCCCGCATCCTCGAACAGGTCTGAGCCCCCGGAGGAGACCAACCCATGGACGAGACGGAGCTCAAGGAGCGCACGAAGAAGACCGCGCAGCTGCTCTTCCACTCGCTGCAGGGCGGCGTCGGCTACGAGACGTGGAAGAAGTTCGACCGCGGGCTCGCGCGCGCGCTGTCCATGTTCTTCACGGGCACCCTCTACAGCCGCGAGGTCATCTCGCAGAAGCAGCGCGAGCTCTGCGCCGTCGCCTCGCTCACGGTGCTGCACCGCCCGAACGAGCTGCGCCCCCACATCCACGCCGCGCTCAACGTCGGGGCCACGCGCCAGGAGGTGGCCGAGGTGATCTTCCAGCAGGTCACCTACGGCGGCATGCCGGTGGTCGTCGACGCGCTCGAGGTCTACGGGCGGGTGCTGGCCGAGCGCGGCGAGCCGTTCCCGGCGGAGGACGCCAAGCGGTGAGCCAGCGCGCGCTGGAGGCGGCCGTCGAGGCCGCGCGTGCCGCGGGCCGGATCGCGCTCGGCTACTACCGCGACGGCTTCGACGTGAGCCTGAAGGCCGACGCGACGCCGGTCACCCAGGCCGACCGGGAGGCGGAGCAGGCGATCGTCGAGATCCTCACGCGCGCCTTCCCGGCCTGGGGCGTGCTCGGCGAGGAGTTCGGGGACAGGGGCGCCAGGGACGTCCGCTGGATCATCGACCCGATCGACGGCACCAAGAACTTCGTCCGCCGGATCCCGATCTGGGCGACGCTGATCGCGCTCGAGGAGCACGGCGAGGTCACGGTCGGCGTCGTCCACAACCCGGTGACCGGCGACCTCTACACCGCGCGCCGCGGCGCGGGCGCCTTCCTGAACGGCGCGCGCCTGGCCGTGTCCGACGTCGCCGCGCTCGCCGACGCCTTCCTCGTGCACGCCGGGCTCGCGATCCTCCGGAAGGCCGGCCGCTGGGACGGCTTCGTGCGCCTCGTGGACGCGACCGACCGCCAGCGGGGCTTCGGCGACTACTGGGGCTACGGCCTCCTGGCCGAGGGGCGCGTGGACATCTACCTGGAGGCGGACCTCAAGCCCTGGGACCTCGCCGCGTGCAAGCTCCTCGTCGAGGAGGCGGGCGGCCGCTTCACCGACCTCGACGGCCGGCCGACGATCTACTCGGGCACGGCGCTGGCGACCAACGGCCGCCTGCACGACGCCGTGCTCGCGCTCCTGCGACGCTGACGCTCGCCGTCCACCCCGGCGCGCTCGGCGACGTGCTGCTCGCCGTCCCCGCGCTCCGCGCGCTCGGCGCCGCGGCGCCCGGGGCGCCGCTCGTGCTCGCCGCCCAGCCGCGCCTGGCCTCGCTGCTGCGCGCCCTCGGCGTCGTGGACCGGGCGCTCGCCTTCGATGCCCTCGGTCTGCACCTGCTCTTCGCCGGCGCGGCGGGGCCCGCCCGGCTGCCCGTCCTCGCGCAGGCGGAGCGGCTCGTCTGCTGGTTCGGCGCGGGCGACCCCGGCTTCGTCGCGCGGCTCCGGGCCCTCGTGCCGGGCGCGCTCGTCGCCTCGCCGTCGGGCGCGGGGCGCCCCGTCTGGGAGCACCTCCTCGCGAGCGTCGGGGCCGCGCCCGAGGCCCGGTGGCGCACGCCGCTCGAGGCGCCGCCCGCGCTCGTCGCGCGTGGCGGCCACGCGCTCGGCGCGGCCGGCTGGGACGGCAGGCGGCCGGTGCTGCTCGTGCATCCGGGGGCGGGCGGCGCGGCCAAGCGCTGGCCGGCCGAGGGCTTCGCGCGGGTGCTGGAGCGGCTGGCGCCGGACGTCGCGCTCGCGGTCCACCGGGGCCCGGCCGACGCCGAGCCCGTCGCCCGGCTGCGCGCGCGCTGCCGGGCGCCGCTGCTCGAGCTCGGCGAGCCCGCGCTCGAGGTGCTCGCGGGAGTCCTCGCGCGGGCGATCGGCTACCTCGGCAACGACTCGGGCGTGAGCCACCTGGCAGCGGCGCTCGGGGTGCCAGCGCTCGTCCTGTTCGGGGCCGGGAACCTCGCGTGGGTACCGTGGGCGCCCGGGGCGCGGACGGCCGTGGTCTCGACGCAGGTGCTCGACGAGGGCGACGTCGGCCGGGTCGCCGACGCGATGCGGGACGTGCTCGGGCGAGCTGAGTCTTAATCCAGTCGCTCGTCGGGATCTCGAGGAGCGCCCCGGGTTTCCCGGGGCGCGCCGAGCGCTGGGGGGTGTGGGGGGCGATGTCGGGGCCCCGGGAGTGACCGGCGCGGGGGCTCGAGGAGCGCCCCGGGTTTCCCGGGGCGCGCCGAGCGCTGGGGGGTGTGGGGGGCCATGTCGGGGCCCCGGGAGTGACCGGCGCGGGGGTTCGAGGAGCGCCCCGGGTTTCCCGGGGCGCGCCGAGCGCTGGGGGGTGTGGGGGGGCATGTCGGGGCCCCCCACGTGACTAGAAGAAGTCGAACGCGAGGACTTCGGCCGCGTCGTCCTCGAGGGCAGCCCTGGCGTCCTCGGCCTCGGCGTCCGCCTCGGCCTCGCGCCGCAGATCGCTCGCCCGCTCGTTGACGTCCACCAGCTCGCCCGCGACCAGGGTGTACCAGAGGTCCATCTGCATCGCGTCCCTCCAGGGCGCCTCCACCGGGGGGCGCCATCCGGTCCGGCCCACCACGAGAGAAGGCATACCTGATGCCAGCCAGGAAGCGACAGGAAATCAGTGGGTTGGACCAGACTCCCTCGAGGGATGTCTCGGGCAGGATGCCCGACTTCCGGAAAGCTGCCCTACGCCGCCTCGCGCATGGCGCCCCAGTCGGGCTCGGCGCCGACCGCGAAGCCCGGGCAACCGAGCGAGCCGAGCGCGAGCCGGCCGCCCGCGATCCGCAGGCGCACGGCGCCGTGGGACTCGACGTAGAGGTCGGGGTGGGCGGCGAGGAACGCGCGCTGCTCGCCGGCGGGCCGCGCGGCCATGCCGTTCACGTAGTGGTGGCCGTTGCGCTCGACGTGCTCGAGGCCGAGCAGCGCCACGAGCGCCAGGTCCTGCTGGACGGCCAGGCCGGCCTGGGTCGTCAGGTCCTCGGCCGACATGAAGGCGCGGGGCGCCCCGGCCTGCGCGTTCCAGCGCGCGCAGCGGGCGAGGTTGAGCAGCGACTTGTAGAGGCCCTTGCAGGTCTTGCTCGACACGCCCGCGTAGCCGCGCGCGCGGGCGCGCGGGAAGGCGTCGAGGTCGCCGTCCGACTCGTCGATGAGCACCGGCCGCCGCGCCGCGAGCGGCGCGACGTCGCGCTCGAGCGCGGCCCGGCGCGCGATCGGCTGCTCGACGAACAGGATCGAGGCGACGAGCCGCCCGAGGGCCGGGGCCGCCTCGAGCGCGCGCCAGAGCGCGAGCACCCCGTCCACGTCCGCGTACTGCTCGTTGCCGTCGAGCGTCACGTGGTAGGGCGCGGAGCCCCGGTCGAGCACGGCGGCGATCGCGCCGAGCCGCGCCAGGTCGGCCCGGACGTCGCCCGCGACCTTGAGCTTGAAGTACGTGTGGCCGTACGCGGCGATCACCTCCTCGAGCGTCTCGGGCAGGCCGTCGCCGACGCGCTCCCCGGGGCGCCGGTCCGCCGCGGTGATCGGGTCCAGCAGGCCCACGGTGTGGCGCGCGTGGAGGCTCGCCGCGGGGCGGAGGGCGCCGAGGAAGGCGTCCGTGTCGAGGCCCGCGAGCTCGGGCAGGAGCCCGGCCGGGGCGATCCCCGGCAGGTTCGCCCGGACCGCGTCCCAGAACGAGACGCCGCGGAGCCGGCAGAGCGCGTCCAGGACGGCGCGGTCCAGGAGGGCGGGCCCGTAGCCCGCGATCAGGGGACCGAGGCCGCGCGTCGCGCACGCCGCGAGCTGCTCCGCGTAGTGCGCGGCGAAGCGGCCGAAGGCCGTGCGCGGGGTGGCGTCCGCCGTGTAGGCGTCGGCCGCGAGGGCGAGCGAGGTCCGGAGCTGCGTGTAGTTGTCCTCGTTCGAGAGCGCCGGGTCCTTGTCGAACCACTTGGGCGCGAGCATCTCGGCGGCCGCGCCCCACGCCTCGCCGCCCCCCTCGAGCGCGACGCGGACGCGCACGTAGGCCTCGGGCGCGCCGGTCAGCGTGACGGCGCCGAAGCGGAACGGCATCCGCAGGCGGACGTCGCGCTCGTAGCGCCGGACCTCGCGGACCGTGAGCCTTGGCGGCCTGCCGTTCACCGCGCGGGCTTCTTCCAGATGCCGCGGTCGTGCATGAGCCTGACCTGCCGCTTGATGACCTTCTCGCGGTACTCGGCGTGCTTCATCGGCGCGCGCTTGAGGTAGAGGTTCTTCGGGTAGATCGGCCGCTCGTAGAGGATCTGGTAGAGCTCGGTCCGGAGGTCCTTCAGGTAGTTGTCCCACTGGGCGCGCGCCCGGTGGTCGCGGAGCGCCTCGACGTCGACCGGCCCCGCCACGTACGTCGAGCCCGCGCCGTAGTCCTGGCGGCCGACGATCTGCCCCCGGTAGTTGATGACGAAGCTCCGCCCCCCGAACGTGTCGATCGGCGTCGTCTCCTCGGGGAAGAGGTAGTACGTGCCCATGTTGGGCGCGATCACGTACATGTTGTTGTCGAGCGCGCGCGCCCGGCTCTGGATCTCGAAGAACTCGTTGCCCGTCGCCGGGTGCGGGTAGCTCGCGCGGTAGACGACCTCGGCGCCGTTCAGCGCGAGCGCCCGGGCGTTCTCGGGGTAGGAGCCCTCGTTGGCCATCATGATCCCGAGCCGGCCGATCTCGGTGTCCACGACCGGCCAGAACGCCTGCAGCGTGCGCCCGTACTTCTCCACCCACCAGTCGTACACGTCGTGCGGGCAGACGGAGTGCTCGACGGGGAACAGGGGCGAGACCTTGTAGTGCGTGAGGATCAGCTTGCCCTTCGGGTTCAGGACGAAGCCGACGTTGAAGAAGCGGTCCTTCCAGTCGGGATGGCGCGCCTTCGCCTGCGCCATGACGAACGCGTTGTACTCCTTCGCGATCTTGCCGAGGAACTCCGTCTCCTCGCCCGGGATATCGATCGCGCCCTCGCGGGCGAAGTGCGCATGGTCCAGGTCCAGCACTTCATCGTTGAAGCCTTGCAGCGCCCCCTCCGGGAACGCGATCAGCCGCACCGGCAGGTCGAGGCTCGAGAGCCAGGAGGCCGCCTTCACCAGGTGCGACAGGTGCTCGAGGTTGAGCTTGATGTCCTTGCGCTTGCGGATGCCGCGCACGGTGGGGACGAGGCCGACGGCGGTGTAGGGCTTGATCATGCGCTCGCTCCTCCCTGCTGACGCTCGACTTCTTCCATGATCATCGTGTTGAGGTCCTCGATCAGCGCGGCGCGGGCGGCGCGCACGTCGTTCCGGATCAGCGCGCGCACGCGCGACGGACGCGCCGAGAGCATCACGAGCACGGTGCCGACGGCGACCGCCTCCTCGATCGAGTGCGTCACGAACAGGATGGTGCGCCCGGTCTCCTGCCAGATCCGGCGCACCTCGTTCTGCATGATCCGGCGGTTCTGCGCGTCGAGCGCGCCGAACGGCTCGTCCATGAGGAGCACGTCGGGCTCGATCGCGAGCGCCCGCGCGATGGCCGCGCGCTGGCGCATGCCGCCGCTCACGCGGCCCGGGTGGTAGTCCTCGAAGCCCGCGAGCCCGGCGAGCCGGAGGTGCCGGCGGGCGACGGCCCGGCGGTCCGCGGCGGGCAGGCCGAGCGGCCGGAGGACCAGCGCCACGTTCTGCTCGAGCGTCATCCACGGCAGCAGCCGGTCCTCCTGGAACACGACGCCGACCCGGCGCGTGTGCGCGTCGCCGGCCACCACGGGCTGGTCGTCGAGGAGGACGGCGCCGCGCGTCGCCGGCTCGAGGCCGCCGACGATGCGGAGCAGCGTGGTCTTGCCGCAGCCGTTCGGGCCCAGCAGGCACACGAACTCGCCGGCCTCGGCGTGGAAGGACACGCTGTCGATGACCGGGATCAGGTAGTCCTTGCCGACGCCCGCGACGAGCAGCTTCACGCCTACCGCCAGCGCGCCAGCCGCCGGGAGACGGCGTCGAAGACGAGCTTGTCGACGAGCATCATCACCAGGATCATCACGAGCGCCCACACGAAGACCATCTGGGTCGCGAGAATCTCGCGGCTGTAGTTCATGATGTAGCCGATCCCCGAGGTCACGCCGAAGATCTCGGCGACGACCGACACCTTCAGCGCGAGGCCGAACCCGATCTTCATGCCGGCGACCAGGTAGGGGAGCGTCGAGGGCACGACGATCGCCGCGAACTTCTGGTGCCCCGAGAGCCGGTAGACGTCGCCCATCTCGAGCAGCCGCCGGTCCACGTTCTCCACGCCCTCGACGATGTTCGAGGCGACGACGGGGAGCGTGATCATGAGCGTGGTGAAGATCGGCGCCCAGTTGGAGAGGCCGAACCAGATGATCGAGATCACGATCCAGACGAAGACGGAGGTGGAGTTGAGGACCGCGAGCGCGTCGTGGACGACGCCGCGGGCCAGGCGCGAGAGGAACGCGGCGAGGCCCATCGCGAGCGCGAGGGCCACGGCGGCGCCGAAGCCGACGAGGATGCGGTAGAGCGAGGCGCCCGTGTGCGTCCACACCTCGCCGGTCCGGACGATCTCCCCCAGGCCCGCGACGACGGCGAGCGGCGAGGGGAGCACGTAGGCCCCGTAGCGCCAGGACAGCACGGCCCAGGCGCCCAGGACGACGAGGAGCGCCGCGAGGGTGGGGAGGTGGAGGCGCGCCGCCCAGGAGCGCGCGCGCCCCGTGCTCGCGCTCACGCTCGGTGGAAGAACTCTTTGCGGATCCGGTCCGGGCTGTCCCAGATCGCGGACTTGAGGAACCCGAACTCCTTGTTGATCTTGAGCTGCGCGATCAGCGTGTCCACCTGCTCGTCGGGGAGCCCGTGGAGCATGCGCACGGTCTCCTTGTACGCGACCTGGATGACGTCCTTCGGGAGCTTGGTCACCTCGCCGACGATCTCCATCGCGCGCGCGGGCTTGTTGTACCAGATGTCCACGGCGTCCTTCTGGGCCTCGTTCAGGTCGTGCGCGATCGCCGCGTGCGGGCCCAGGAAGTCGCTGTGCACCAGGTAGCACACGTGGACGGGGAAGCCGCTCGCCCGGCCCGTCGCCTTGCGCCACAGGTCGATCTGCTTGACCAGGTACACCCCCTGGCCCCGGAGGACGACCGAGTCGGTGATCGGCTGCCAGGCGATGATCGCGTCCACGTCCTTCTTGCCGAGCAGCGTCACCATGTCGGGCGGCGACGTCGCCGTGACGATGTGCGTATCCTTCTGCAGGTCGAAGCCGTACCCCTTCAGCACCAGCGCCCGGATGTCGAAGAACGTCGAGGTGCCGACGATCGCCGCGATCTTGCGGCCCTTGAGGTCCTCGACCCGGGCGATGCCCGCGTCCTTGCGCGCGACGACGGCGCCGAGGACCGCGGTCGCGACGCCCGTCACCCTGAGCGGCACGCCGTCCTCGAACGCCTTGGCCGCGAGCGCGAAGCTCATGTCGATCGCGTCCACGTTCTTCGAGGCGAGCTGGTTCAGCAGCGGCGCCGGCGAGCCCGGGACGATCGAGTACTCGGCCTGCCAGCCGCGCTTGCCGAGCAGGTCCTCCTTGTGGATGATCTCGGTCGCCGCCCAGCCGAGCTGCAGGTACGCGAGGCGCACCTTGCCCTTGCCCTGCGCGCGCAGGGCCACCGGACCGCTCACCGCCGCCACGGTCGCCGCCGCGGCGCCGCCCTTCAGGAACTCCCGCCGTCCGACGCTCATCGTCGCTCTCCTCCTAGGCCCGGACCTTGGGCAGGTGCTGGAGGGCCTCCGCGACCTTCTCGGCCGGGTACTCGTAGTCCTGGAGCTTGCCCGCGAGGTAGGCCTCGTAGGCCGAGAGATCCAGGAAGCCGTGCCCGCACAGGTTGAAGACGATCGTCTTGCGTTTGCCCTCCTTCTTGGCGCGGAGGGCCTCGTCGATCGCGCCGCGGACCGCGTGGGCCGCCTCCGGCGCGGGCAGGATGCCCTCGGCGCGCGCGAACTGGACGGCCGCCTGGAAGGTGGCGACCTGGGGCACCGCGACGGCCTCGATCACCTTCTCGTCGTAGAGCTTGCAGATGAGCGGCGCCATGCCGTGATAGCGCAGCCCGCCCGCGTGGAGCGAGGGCGGGATGAACCCGTGGCCGAGCGTGTGCATCTTCACGAGCGGCGTGAGGCCGATCGTGTCGCCGAAGTCGTACACGTACTTGCCCTTGGTGAGGCTCGGGCAGGCGCTGGGCTCGACGGCGACCACGCGGAGCTTCTTCTTCTTGCCGGCGAGCTTGTCGGCGACGAAGGGGAAGGTGAAGCCCGCGAAGTTCGAGCCCCCGCCGATGCAGCCGACGAGCACGTCGGCCTCGTCGTCGGCCTTCTCGAGTTGCTTGCGGGTCTCGAGCCCGACCACGGTCTGGTGCATCAGGACGTGGTTGAGCACGCTCCCGAGCGAGTACTTGGTGTCGTCCCGCGTCGCCGCGTCCTCGACCGCCTCGCTGATCGCGATGCCGAGGCTGCCGGGCGAGTTCGGGTCGCCCTCGAGGACCTTCTTGCCCGCCTGCGTGTCCGGGCTCGGGCTCGCGACCACCTGCGCGCCGTACGTCTCCATCAGCACGCGGCGGTAGGGCTTCTGGTGGTAGGAGACCTTCACCATGTAGACCTTGCACTGCAGCCCGAACATGTTGCACGCGATCGCGAGCGCCGAGCCCCACTGGCCGGCGCCGGTCTCGGTCGCCAGCCGCGTCACGCCGGCCTGCTTGTTGTAGTAGGCCTGCGCGACGGCCGTGTTGGGCTTGTGGCTGCCGGCCGGGCTCACGCCCTCGTACTTGTAGTAGATGCGCGCCGGCGTGCCGAGCGCCTGCTCGAGCCGCCGCGCGCGGTAGAGCGGCGTCGGCCGCCACAGGCGGTAGAGGTCGCGCACGGCCTCGGGGATCTCGATCCAGCGCTCCTGGCTGACCTCCTGCTTGATCAGCTCCATCGGGAACAGCGGCGCCAGGTCCTGGGGCCCGATCGGCTGGCCGGTGCCGGGGTGCAGCGGAGGCGGCAGGGGGGTCTTGAAGTCGGCCTGGATGTTGTACCACTTCGTCGGGATGTCCTTCTCGTCGAGCAGGAACTTGGTGCGGTGCTTGTCGGACGACTTCGCCATACCGGCCTCCTTGGGGATCGCTGCGGCGGGCCCTGGTGAGAAGTGCGCCCAACGATACAGGCACGCGCGGGAGCCTGTCAACGGACGCGCGGGCGGCGAGCGGCCCGCCGGCCCGACCGGCCCCGACGGGGCGCGGCTTGACCGAGGACACCAAAGGTGGTCATATGATCACCAATGCGAATCAAATCGTCCTCGAGCCCGTTCGGCGGCACGGGCCGGACGCGGCTCCTCCTCGCCCTGCGGCTCCTGTCCGAGAGCTATCCGCGTGAGCTGGCGCGGGTGCTCGCGATGCCGTTCTCCAGCGTCCAGAAGGCCTTGCGCAGCCTCGAGCGGGACGGCCTGGTCGCGGGCAGGTCGGTCGGGCGCACGCGCGTGGTCCGGCTCGACCCGCGCTACTTCGCGTTCGACGATCTCCAGCGACTGCTGCTGCGATTGACCGAGCCCGAGGCCGAGCTGAAGTCGCGGGTGGCCGCGCTGCGTCGGCGTCCGCGGCGGACGGCGAAGCCGCTCTGATCAACGCCCGCAGCGGCCTCGGGGCGGTCGCGGTGCTCGTCGGCGACACCCTGCGGCGGCACGGCATCCGCTCGGTCCTGACGGGAGGCGCGTGCGCCAGCCTCCACTCCGGCGGCCGCTACCAGTCGGTCGACATGGATTTCATCCTCATGGGTCCCACGACCCGGGCGGCGCTGGACGCCGCCATGGCGACGCTCGGGTTCAGGCGGCAGCGGGACCGGTACGTCAACCCTCGCGTCCGGTTCTACGTCGAGTTTCCCCGCGGACCGCTCGCGGTCGGCGGCGATCATCGCGTCGCGCCGATCGAGCACAGGCGCGGACGGGCCCGCGCGCTCGTGCTCTCGCCGACCGACGCGTGCCGCGACCGCCTCGCCGCCTTCTACCACTGGAGCGACCGGCAGAGCCTGACGGTGGCGGTGTCGATCGCCCTCCGTTGCCGGGTGAGCATGGCCGCGATCCGCCGCTGGAGCCGTGCGGAGGGCGCGGCGGGGGCGTTCGACGAGTTCGTCGCGGAGGTGAGCCGGGCGCGCCGCCGGCGGGCCCGGCGGGCACGCCGGACGGGAATCGTCCGTTGACGTCGGCCGTGAGGCGCATGTAAGACTGTGGGGGAGGAACGCCTCCCGAGAGGAGCCGACGGTATGCCACCGACCCTGACGCTGCCCCGGAGCGACGGAACGCTCGCCCCGTACACCCTCACCGGCCGGGCGCCGGTCGAGCCCGGCACGGGCCCGATCCGGAGCCGCGTCGGCATGGCGGCCGTGCACGTCGTCGCCGACCCGCTCGCGGGCGTCCACCCGACGCTCGAGGCCCGCCTGGACTGGGAGGCGACGCTCGCCTTCCGGCGCTTCGTGTGGTCGCTCGGGCTGGCGGTCGCGGAGGCGATGGACACCTCGCAGCGCGGGATGGGGCTCGACTGGGCGACCGCGAAGGAGCTCATCAAGCGCTCCGTCGCCGAGGCGCGGGCGATCCCCGGGGCCGTGCTCGGCAGCGGCGCGGGGACCGACCAGCTCGCGCCCTCGCCGCGCGTGACGATCTCCGACGTCGAGGCGGCGTACGAGGAGCAGTGTGCCTGGATCGAGGGCGTGGGCGGGCGCATCATCCTGATGGCGAGCCGCGCGCTCGCCGCGTGCGCCAAGGGCCCCGACGAGTACGTGAAGGTCTACGGCCGGCTCCTCGCCCAGGTGCGCGAGCCCGTGATCATCCACTGGCTCGGCGACATGTTCGACCCCGCGCTCGCCGGCTACTGGGGCTCGCGCGACCTCGACCGCGCGACCGAGACGCTGCTCGCGATCGTCCGCGACCACGCCGCGAAGATCGACGGCGTGAAGATCTCGCTGCTCGACCAGGCGCGCGAGATCGCGATGCGGCGGCGCTTCCCGGCGGGCGTCCGCATGTACAGCGGCGACGACTTCGACTACCCGACGACGATCGGCGGCGACGCGCACGGCCACTCGGACGCGCTCCTCGGCATCTTCGACGTGATCGCGCCGGCCGCCGCGGCGGCCCTCCGCGCGCTCGACGCGGGCGACCGCGACCGCTTCCACGCGATCCTCGGGCCGACGCTCCCGCTCTCGCGCCACGTCTTCGGCGCGCCGACGCGCTTCTACAAGACCGGCGTGGTGTTCGCGGCGTACCTCAACGGTCACCAGTCCCACTTCCGGATGGTCGGGGGCCTGGAGAGCGCGCGCTCGGTGGTGCACCTGGCGGAGCAGTTCCGGCTCATGGACGCGGCCGGGCTCCTCGCCGACCCCGAGCGGGCCGCCGGGCGGATGCGGCGGGTCCTCGCCGTGGCGGGAGTCGACTGAGGCGTGGCGGCCCCCTGGCAGCAGTGGGCCCGGCGCCCGGAGACCGAGCCGACGCTCGTCGAGCGGGCCCGGGGCTCGCTGCCCCAGATGGAGTCCACGAAGCAGCTCGTCAGACTCGTGGCCGAGGTCTACCGTCCGGGCATGCGCGTGCTCGACGTGGGCTGCAACGTGGGCCACTACCTGCGCGGCCTGCGCGCGCTCGACCCGGCGCTCGACTACACGGGCGTGGACGCCTACGCCCACTACGTCGAGCGCGCCCGTGAGATCTTCCGCGACGACCGCTGCGCGGCGTTCCACGTCAGGGACGTCTTCGAGCCGCTCTTTCCCGATACCCCGTTCGACATCGTCTACTGCTGCAACGTGCTCCTGCACCTGCCGGACTTCCGGCGGCCCGTCCGGAACCTGCTCGCGAGCACGCGGGGGGTGCTCCTCGTCCGGACGCTGCTCGGCGAGCACACGACGGTCGTCAAGCGCGCGGTCGCGCACGCCTACGACGACGCGGGCGAGCCCCTCGACTTCGTCTACCAGAACACCTGGGAGACCGGGTACTTCACCGGCTTCGTCGAGGGCCTGGGGTGGGGGGTCGAGGTGCTCGAGGACGAGTTCGATCCGGGCGTCCTCGCGGGGGAGCACGCGACGGTCAAGCGGGGGCGGGGGACGCGCGTCGTCGAGGGGCGCCAGGCCGACGGCAACATCCTCTTCAACTGGACGTGGGCGAAGATCACGCGGGCCTGAGCGCGCTCGTCGTGGGCGCGGGCTCGATCGGGAGCCGCCACCTGCGGAACCTCCGGGCGCTCGGCCTCCGCCGCCTCGCCGTGTGCGATCCCGACCCCGCGCGCCTCGCGGCCGCGGTGGACGGCCCCGGCGCCGCGGGCTTCGCCGAGGCGCGCGCCGCGCTCGATGCGTTCGCGCCCGACGTCGTGCTCGTGTGCACCCCGCCGCCGAGCCACGTGGAGCTGGCCCTGGCGGCCCTCGAGGGGGGCGCCCACGTCTTCGTCGAGAAGCCGCTCGCCGACGTCCTCGACGGCGTGGACGCGCTCGTCGAGCGGGCCCGGCGCGCGGGGCGCGTCGCCCAGGTCGGCTACAACCTCCGCTTCCACCCCGGCGTCTGCGCGCTCAAGGAGCTCGTCGACGCGGGCGCGGTCGGGCGCGTGCTGTGGCTCCGGAGCGAGGTCGGCCAGTGGCTGCCCGACTGGCGCCCCGGGCAGGACTACCGCCGGAGCTACTCGGCGCGCCGGGCGCTCGGCGGCGGCATCCTCCTCGACGCCTCGCACGAGCTGGACTACGTGCTCTGGCTCCTCGGCGAGCCCGCCGAGGTCGCGTGCATGGCCGGCCGCGTGAGCGACCTCGAGATGGACGTCGAGGACTGCGCGACCGTGCTGCTCCGCTTCCCCGGCGGCGCGCAGGCCGACGTCCACGTGGACTGCGTCCAGCGCGGCTACGCGCGCACGTGCCGCGTCGCCGGCACCGAGGGCACGCTGGCGTGGGACTACCTCGTGCCCGAGGTGCGGCTCTACCGCGCGGCGACCGGCGCGTGGGAGACGCGGCGCTACACGTTCGAGCCGAACGACATGTACGTGGCCGAGCTCCGCCACTTCCTCGACTGCGCGGCGCGCGGCACCGCGCCCCGTGTCGGCCTCGCCGACGGCCGGCGCGCACTCGCCCTCGCGCTCGCCGCGCGCGCGGCCGCGCGCTCCGGCCGCACCGAGCGCGGGCCGTGACCGACCTCCGCGGGCGGGTCGCGCTGGTCACCGCGGGCTCGCGCGGGCTCGGCGCCGAGGTCGCGCGGCAGCTCGCCGCGCGGGGCGCCGACGTGGCCGTGACGTACCTGCAGGACGCCGCGGCCGGTCGCGCGCTGGCCGCCGAGCTCGAGGCGCACGGGCGGCGGGGCCTCGCGCTGCGCGCCGACGCCCGCGACTTCGCGCGCGCGCAGGAGGTGGTCGCCGAGGTGTGCGCCACGCTCGGCGGGCTGCACATCCTGGTCTGCGGCGCCGGGATCGCGCGGCGCGCGCCGCTCGCCGAGATGAGCGAGGCCGACTGGGACGACGTGGTGGACGTGTCGCTCAAGGGCGCGTTCAACTACGTCCGCGCCGCCGCGCCGGTCTTTCGCGCCCAGCGGTACGGCAAGATCGTCTGCGTGGGCTCGATCAACGGCCTGCGCGGGCGGCCGGGCACGGCGAGCTACAACGCGGCCAAGGCCGGCCTCGTCGGGCTCGTGAAGACCGCCGCCGCGGAGCTGGGCGCGTACGACGTCAACGTGAACCTCGTCGCGCCCGGCTTCATCGAGACCACCACCCAGGTGGACACGCCCCGGGCGACGCGCGACCTCGTGCTCTCGGAGTGCGCGATCAAGCGCCTCGGGACGCCCGCCGACGTCGCCGCGCCCATCGTGTTCCTCGCGAGCGACGCCGCGCGCCACGTGACCGGCCAGGTCCTCCGGGTGGACGCGGGCCAGTATCTCTGAGTCCATGGGGGGCTCCGGGCGCCCCCCAACCCCCCCGGCCCCCCGGCGCTCGGGGCGCCCATGCTGCGCCGTGGTGCCCCTCGACAGCGCGATTCGTTCACAGGCTCTGAGTCCATGGGGGGCCTCGACGGGCCCCCCCCCGATGCTCACGCCCCCCGCGCACTCCCCCGGCAGCCCGGCGAAGGGGTCCCGCGTGCCGGATTCTTTCACGCCCGCCGAGACGGGCGCGGCGGGCCGCGGCGGCGGGGCTCTGCTAGACTGGCTCGCAAGGGGGCGGCCATGTTCAAGGCGGACCTGCGCGCGATCCGGTTCACGCTCTACGAGCACCTCAAGGTCCAGCAGCTCTTCGAGCTCGACGCGTTCTCGCACCTGGCGCGCGAGGAGTGCGACGCGGTCATCGACCAGTGCGTGCGCTTCGCGGCCGAGGTCACGGGCCCGCTGAGCGCCCCGGGCGACCGCGCGGGCTGCCGCGTCGAGGACGGGAGGGTCGTGACGCCGCCGGGCTTCCGGGAGGCGTGGCGCACGCTCTTCGAGCTCGGCTTCCTGTCGTTCACGATGCCGGTGAAGGCGGGGGGCTTCGGCGGACCGCGCGCGATCGGCGTCGTGCTCTCGGAGCTGCAGAGCGGCGCGAACACCGCGTTCAACATGTACCCGGGCCTCACGCACGGCGCCGCCGACCTGCTGGAGGCCTTCGGCTCGCCCCGCGACCACGAGCGCTTCCTCGCGCCGATGCTCGAGGGGCGCTTCGCCGGGACGATGTGCCTCACCGAGCCCCACGCCGGCTCCGACGTGGGCGCGACCCGGACGCGCGCCCGGCACCTCGAGGGCGACGTCTACGCGATCACGGGCACCAAGTGCTTCATCTCCTCCGGCGACCACGACCTCACCGAGAACATCGTGCACCTGGTCCTCGCCCGCATCGACGGCGCGCCGCCGGGCACCAAGGGCCTCTCGCTCTTCATCGTGCCGAAGGTCTGGGTCGAGGAGGGCGGCGCCCTCGGCGGGGCCAACGACGTCGCGACCGCCTCGATCGAGCACAAGCTCGGCATCCGGGCCTCGGCGACGGCGACGCTCACCTTCGGCGACGACGGCCGCTGCCGCGGGATCCTCGTCGGCGGCCGGCCGCACGAGGGCATGCGCCAGATGTTCCGCATGATGAACGGCGCGCGGATCGCGGTGGGCGTGCAGGGGATCGCGGTCGCCTCGACGGCCTACCTCAACGCGCTCGCGTACGCGCGCGAGAGGCTGCAGGGCTCGTCGGTGCGCCACTTCAAGGACCCGAACGCGCCGCGCGTGCCGATCATCGAGCACGCCGACGTCCGCCGCATGCTGCTCGAGATGAAGGCGAAGGTCGAAGGCATGCGCACGCTCGCCGTGAAGCTCGCGCTCCACGCCGACCTCGCGGCGGCGCTCGCGGCCACGGACGAGGGCCGCGCCGCGTACCACGAGGGCCAGGTGGACCTGCTCACGCCCGTCGTCAAGGCCTACTGCGCGGACCAGGCCTTCCGGGTCGCCGAGCTGGCGATCCAGACCTACGGCGGCGCCGGATACGTCGAGGACCACCCGGTCGAGCAGTACCTGCGCGACGCCAAGATCTTCTCGATCTACGAGGGGACCAACCACATCCAGGCGCTCGACCTCGTCTCGCGCAAGCTCTCGTCGCGCGGCGGCGAGAACCTCACCGCGTTCCTCACCGAGATCGGCGAGTTCGTCGCGCGCCACGGCGCCCGGCCGGGCCTCGCCGCCGAGATCGGCGCGCTCGGCGCGGCGGCGGCCGCGCTGCAGCGGGCGAGCGGCGCCCTGCTCGAGTTCTTCACGAGCGGCCGCCTCGACCAGGTCACGCTCGTCGCCACCCCCTTCCTCGAGATCATGGCCGAGGTGACGATCGCCCACCTCCTGCTCGACGCGGCCCTGGTCGCCGAGGCGCGCCGGGTCGAGGCGGAGGGGGACCACCACCAGGAGGACGCCGACTTCTACCGGGGCAAGGTGATGGCGGCGAAGTTCTACGTGAACTTCGTCCTGCCTGGCGTGCACGCGAAGCTCGCGGCGATCGTGGGCGGCGACCGGAGCGCGCTCGACATCCCCGACGCGGGCTTCTCGACGGCGCGCTGACGCCCGGGCGCGCTCAGAGTCCGGGAACGAATCGCGCTGTCGAGGGGCGTCACGGCGCAGCATGGGCGCCCCGAGCGCCCGGAGCCCCGGGGGGCAGGGGGGCGCCCGGAGCCCCCCGTGGAGTCAGAGGGCGTGAAGGAATCGGGCACGCGCGATCCCGTTGGGGGGTGTCGGGGGGAGCGGCGGGCGCTCCCCCCGACGTCGATTCAGACGCGCCCGATGTCGCCAACCACCCGGACGCGGACGCGCAGCGCGTTGCCCGGCAGGTAGGCGATCGGCAGGTCCTCGACCTCGACCACGCCGAGCGTCGCCGGGTCGGCGCCGGCGCGCGTCGCCTGCTCCTCCGCGAGCCGCCGCGCGCGGGCGATCGCCTCCTCGCGCCCGAGTCCCTGGAAGACCCGGTCCACCTCGCCGCTGACCTGGGCGATCGCGGCGCCGACGGCGTTCGCGACGGCCTGGTGCGGCACGTGGACGACCTCGGAGACGCCGGGCAGGCGCTCGGGGACGAGGCAGCAACCGCCGCCGACCGCGATCAGCGGTTCGTCGCGCGCGTCGGTCTTCATCCGGTCCACGCCTTCCTCGAGCATCGCGTGCATCCGCGCCAGGGCCCGCGTGACGAGCGAGGCCGGCAGCCCGGCGACACGGCGCCGGTCGCCGAGGTCGAGGAGCCCGGCGGCCACGGCGACGTCGGTCGCGGTGAGGTCGTCGCCGCCGAAGACGCGGGCGCGCTCCGGCAGGCGGTAGCCGACGCTGCGCGGGCCGACGGCCAGCGGCGCGTCCTGGACGAGGCTGCCGCCGCCCAGGCCGAGCGACAGGAGATCGGGCATGCGGAACAGCGTCCGCACGCCGCCGACCTCGACGACGTTGTTCGCCTCGCGCGGGAAGCCGTGCCGGAGGCTGCCGACGTCGGTCGTCGTCCCGCCCACGTCCACGACCAGCGCGTCGCGGCGCCCGGAGAGGAACGCGGCGCCACGCATGCTGTTCGTCGGCCCCGACGCGAAGCTGTAGACGGGGAGGCGCTCGGCCACCTCCGCGAGGGTCACGGTGCCGTCGTTCTGCGTCAGGTAGAGCGGCGCGGCGACGCCGCTCGCGCGGAGCGCGTCGGCGAAGGCGCGCGTGGTCTTGCGCGCCAGGTCGAGGAGGGCGGCGTTGAGGAGCGTGGCGTTCTCGCGCTCGAGGAGCCCGAGACGGCCCAGCTGGTGCGAGAGCGTGAGCGCGATGCCGGGGCACTCCTCGCGCAGGATGTCCGCCGCCTGGTCCTCGCAGGACGGGTTGAGCGGCGAAAAGACGGCGGCGACGCCCACGGACGTGTAGCCCGCCGCACGGATGCGCCGCGCGGCGGCGCGCACGCCCGCCGTGTCCAGCGGCATCAGGGGCCGGCCGTCGTACTCGTGGCCGCCCTCCAGCATGAAGACCTCCCCGCGGACGATCGCGCCGAGGTCGGCGGGCCAGTCCACGAACGGCTCGAGCGAGGCGCTCGCCGGCAGGCCGATCCGGATCGCCGCGACGGGGGTGAGGTCGCGGCGCTGGACGACCGCGTTCGTGAAGTGGGTGGTGCCGATCATCACCGCGTCGACGGCCCTCGGCGTGCCGCCCGGGACGCTCGCGCCCTGCAGCAGCAGGCCGAGGGCGCGCGTGATCCCCGTGGTGACGTCGGGCGTCGTCGGCGTCTTGACCGCGCGGACGACCCGCCCGCCCTCGAGCAGGACCGCGTCGGTGTTGGTGCCGCCGACGTCGACGCCGATCCGGCTCACGCGAAGACCGTCTGGAAGTCGAGATCGTAGCCGAACGCGCGCGGGCCCACGTGCTCGAGGCCCTTCGGCGTCAGCAGCACGGGCGGCGCCGGCAGCGCGAGCACGCTGACGCGCTGCCCGTACCGGAGGGTCTCGGTGCCGATGGCCTCGCCCGAGACCGTGTCCATCACACAGATCAAGTCGGGCGTCGTCACCCGGGGCGCGCCGTCGAGCCAGCCGACCGCGAACTCGTTCTGGAACGCGAGCTCGAACCCGCGACCGCGGAACTCGTCGAGCCCGTCGAGGCTCGCCGTGCCCCTGAGGAACCCTTCGGTGGTCCGGCGCGCCACGTCCCGGATCTTGCCGCGGAAGAGCAGGAGGCCGCGCTCGGCCTCGAGGACCGCCTCGATCGGATCACGGTGGGCGCGGCGGGCGGCCTGCACGGTCTCGCCGAGGCGGATGGCCTTGCTCGTCGTGTGGAGGATGCCACACGCCTTGACCTCCTTGCCCGTGCGCGGCGCCTTGCACGTGGAGGCGATCGAGCCGACCTCGACGCACGCCTTCCGCGAGAGGCGCTCCATCCACTTCCAGGACGCGGCCCGGGCGACGATCACCGCGTTGTCGCGCACGTCGGCGAGGGTCAGCGGGTACATGCGCAGGTCGTGGATGGCGAAGCTCGTCATCTGCGCCTCGGGGAAGGCCCGCCCCATGGCGTCGGCGTCCACCACCGGCCGATCCAGCAGCGCGGCGGCCATGAAGGGCTGGAGCGCGTTGCCGCCCCCGATCTCGACCGTCATGATGGCGCGGAAGCGCCGACCGATGTACTCCTCCATCATCTCGACGGCGCGGGCGACCGTGCGCGGGTCGGTGAGGCGCTCCTGGCCGACGAGGGGCGCGCCCATGTTGGAGACCACGGCGACCAGATCGTCGTCGGCGAGGTCGAGCGGGTCGAGGAGCGAGACCCGGGCGCCCTGCCGGTAGAGCGCCCGCATGTTGAGGAGGGCGAGGTAGGGGCTCCCGCCGCCGCCCGTGCCGAGGATCCAGGCGCCGATCGCGAGCGACTCGATCTCCGCGGCGGAAACGGGGCGGGGCGGGGCCATCGGCGCGTATGGTATCCTGCCGCCGTTCCGGCGCACCAGCAGATCCGCCGGGCTGGAGGACGGCCATGGGTATCACGCGATGGGGTGGGGGAGTCCTCGTGACGGTGCTGGCGGCGCTCGTCGCCGCCGCGCCCGCCGCCGGCTTCGAGCGCGTGGGCGACAGGAAGATCCTCGTGTTCGCCGGACGGCAGGAGGTGCCGACGATCGACCCGAGCGTCAAGTACGACTGGTCGATCCGCATGGCCCAGCAGTCGCTCTACGACGCGCTCGTGAAGTACGTCGGCAACCCGCCCGAGATCGTGTCCTGGCTGGCCGAGCGGTGGGAGAGCTCGCCGGACGCCCGTACCTGGACGTTCCACCTCGTGAAGACCGCGAAGTTCCACAACGGCGACCCGGTGACGGCCGAGGCCGTCCGGTTCTCGTTCGCGCGGACGCTCAGGCTGAACCAGGGGCCGGCGTGGATGCTCTCGGACTTCCTGAAGGAGGACGGGATCGCGGTCCTGGACGCGCACACGATCCGGTTCCAGCTGACCAAGCCGTACGCGCCGTTCCTGTCGTTCCTGCCCTGGTGGTACGTGATGAACCCGAAGCAGGTGCTCGCGCACGAGGAGGGGGGCGACGCCGGCCGCAAGTGGCTGACCACCAACGAGGCGGGCAGTGGACCCTTCCGCATCAAGCGCTGGCAGCAGGGCGTGCTCTACGAGCTCGAGGCCGTCGACGACTACTGGAAGGGCTGGCCCAGCCGGGACCACATCGGCGGCGTCGTCTACAAGATCGTGCGCGAGTCGGGCGCGCAGCGGGCCGCGCTGCTCAGGGGCGAGGCCGACATCGTCGAGGGCCTGTCGCCCGACGACTACGACCAGGTCGGGAAGATGCCGGGCATCGTGGTCCCGACCTTCCCGGGCATGACCACGTTCGGGCTCAAGATGAACACGCAGCGCGGGGTGACGAAGGACCCGAACCTCCGCAAGGCGATCGCGTACGCCTTCGACTACGACGCGCTGATCAAGATCTACAACGGCAACGCGGTCCTCCAGACGAGCCCCTTCCCGAACGCCACGCGGGGTCACATCGACGTGCCCGGCTTCCCCCGCCAGGACCTGGCGAAGGCCCGGGCGTTCCTGGCCAGGTCCGCGTACCCGCAGGGTGGCGTCGAGATCGAGTACGTCTACGTGCAGGGGCTCGAGGAGGAGCGCAAGATCGGGCTCGTCCTGATCGATAACCTCCAGAAGCTCGGCATCAAGGTCAAGATGGTGCCGCTCATCTGGCCCAACATGGTGGCTCGCGGGGCGAAGCTCGAGACCGCGCCGGACCTGATGGCCGTCTTCACGACGCCGGTCTCCACCGACCCCGACGCGGTGGCCTACCAGTACCACAAGAGCTCCTGGGGCAAGTACTACGGCTCCTCGCACTACGCGAACGACGGGGTCTGGGCGCTGATCGACAAGGCGCGCACCCTCGGGCGCTGGGAGGACCGCGCGCCGCTCTACGCCGAAATCCAGAAGCGGATCACCGCCGACGCGCCCGAGCTCTTCGGAATGCTCGCGAACCGGCGCTGGGGGATGCGGGACTACGTGAAGGGGTTCGCCTTCAGCCCGGTGCGGTTCACGGGCGAGGTGGATCTCTACCCGCTCGCGATCGTCGCCAAGTAGGTTGCTGGTCTACGTCGTCAAGCGCCTGGCGCTGCTGGGCGTGATGCTGTTCGGGCTCCTGTGCATCACGTTCGCGATCTCGCACGTGGTGCCGGGCGACCCCGCGCGGCTGGCGGCCGGCCCGGACGCGAGCGCGTCCATGGTCGAGACGATCCGCGTCCAGTACGGGCTCGACCAGCCGCTCTGGGTCCAGTTCGGCCGCTACGTGCGCGGGATCCTCCGGGGCGACCTCGGGCGCTCGCTCCGGACCCGCGAGGACGTGCTGGCCGACCTCGTCCGCTACTTCCCCAACACGTTCGAGCTGGTGACCGGCGCGATGCTGGTCGCCGTGGCGCTCGGCGTCCCGGCGGGGATCCTCGCCGCCGTGTACCGCAACACGTGGGTGGACCACCTGACGCGCTTCGTGTCGGTCTCGGGCGTCGCCATCCCGGCGTTCTGGCTCGGGCTGATGCTCCAGCTCCTCGTGGCGCTCGACCTGGGGCTGCTCCCGCTGGGCGGCCGCCTGGGCCTCATGACCGCGCCGCCCGAGCCCATCACGCACCTCCTCTTCGTGGACGCGCTCCTGCGCGGCGCGTGGGCGACGCTCGCGGACGCCGCGGCCCATGCGCTGCTGCCGGTGGTGACGCTCTGCTTCCCCGCGCTGGCGTCCATCATGCGCGTCAACCGCGCGGAGATGATCGAGACGCTCCAGCAGGACTACATCGTCAACGCGCGGGCGCAGGGGATCCCGGACTTCCGCATCGTCGCCCGCTACGCGCTCAAGAACGCGATGGTCCCGACGCTCACCATGATCGGGCTGCGCTACGGCTGGATGCTGGGGGGCACGGTCCTGGTCGAGACCGTGTTCGACTGGCCGGGGATCGGGCTCTATGCGGTGAACTCCGCGGTGTCGTCCGACTTCCAGCCGATCATGGGCGTGACGCTCCTGATCGGCCTCAACTTCATGCTCGCCAACCTCGCCGTGGACCTCGCCTACGGCTGGCTCGACCCGCGCATCCGGCCGGCGACCTCGGCGTGACGGGGCGCGCGCTGCCGCTCCGGCCGCTCGCCGTCTGGCTCGCGGCGCATCGGAGCGCCGCGCGCGAGCTCGGCTTCTACGCCCGCACGTTCGCGCGCAGCGCCTCGTCCATGCTCGGGCTCGGGCTCGTGCTCGGGTTCCTGCTGGTCGCCGCGCTCGGCCCCTGGATCGTGCCGTACCCGGAGGACGGGCGCGGCGCCGTGCACCTCGAGCAGAAGCTCGAGCCGCCGAGCGCGCGCCACTGGTTCGGGACCGACGAGGTCGGCACCGACATCTACACGCGCGTGATCCTCGGCGCGCGGGTCTCGCTCCAGATCGGCCTGCTCATCACCCTGGTCGCCGCGTGCATCGGCGTGCCGCTCGGGATCGTGGCGGGCTACGTCGGCGGCGCGCTCGGCGGCGTGATCATGCGGGTGACGGACGTCTTCCTCTCGGTCCCCGCCCTCGTGCTGGCGATCGCGATCGTGGGCGCGCTGGGCCCGGGCATCCTCAACGCGATCGTCGCGCTCTCGCTGGTCTGGTGGCCGGGCTACGTGCGCCTGGTGCAGGGCAAGACGCTCGCGCTCCGGGCGCAAACGTTCGTCGAGGCCGCGCGCGCGATCGGCACCGGGCGGCTCCGAATCCTCGTCGCGCACATCCTGCCCAACTGCGTGTCGCCGATCACGGTCAAGGCGAGCATGGACATGGGCACGGCGATCCTCGCCGCGGCGGGTCTCGGGTTCATCGGACTCGGCGCCCAGCCCCCGTACCCCGAGTGGGGCGCGATGATCAGCCACGGGCGGAACTACCTGCCGACCTGGTGGTGGTACTCGGCCTTCCCCGGGCTCGCGATCTACCTCACGGTGCTCGGCTTCAACCTGCTCGGCGACGGCCTGCGCGACATCCTCGACCCGAGGAGCCGCGCGTGACGCGCGCTCAGGCGGCGACGATCTCGGCGAGCACGCGGGCCAGGAGCAGGTTCGCGACGAGCACGGGCGCGCCCGTCCGGCGCTGGAGCGCGTCGCGCGTCGAGCGCCGGAAGCCGATGCAGTCCAGCACGACGAGCCCGGCGCCCGCGGCGCGCAGCGCGGCCGCGGCGCGCGCGAGTGCGGCCGCGTCCTCCTCCTCGTAGGGGGAGAGCGGGACGACGGCGGGATCGAAGCCGTCGGCGCGCCAGCGCGCCTCCGTCTGCGGCACGTGGCGGACCGAGGGCGTCAGGATGCCGAGGCGGCCGGGCCAGCTGAGGCCGCGCAGCAGCCCGAGGAGCAGCGGCTGGGGCTGCACGAGCGGGCGCGTGGCGGCCAGGCGCGGGAACGCGCCGGTGCAGAGCAGCGCGGTGAGCGTCGCGCCCGCCCGCTCGAGCTCGGCGATGCGTGCCTGGACCCGCGGGGTGACGTGGCGCTTGGCGACGAACGTCGAGGAGCCGTCGGCCAGGCGCGTGACGAGGATCTCGTCGCCGGGGCCCGGCGCGAGCGCGTCGATCTCGGACCGCGCGAGCCCGTCGAGCGCGCCCGCCTCGCGGACCTCGACGCCCGGGCCGAGGATGGCCGCCATGTCCGGGACGACGTCGACCCGCGGGGCCTGGCCGATGGTGATCAGCCCGACGACCGGTCGCCGCGTGCCCATCGCGTCATCCCCCCGGTGTGGTGATCCTACAGCACGCGCAGCAGCGGGCGCGCCGCGAGCGCGTCGGCCGTCCACAGGCCGGTCTCGGTCAACCAGCCGAGGGCCTGTGCGGCGTCGGGCGAGTTCATCACGGCGAGCGTCCGGCCGGCGTCGAGGAACCCACCGAACGCCAGCCGTCCGGCGCCGCGCAGCTCGACGAGCGCGACCTGCGCCAGGTCGGGCTCGGCCGCCGGGCCCTCGACGACCGTCACGCGGCGGGAGCCGTCGAGCACCACGGGCACGAGCTCCCAGGGCTCGACGAACGCGGCGAAGCTCCGGGGCTCGTAGCGCGTCCAGACACCGCCGGTCCAGTACGGATCCTCCTCGATCGCGTGCGTGACCTGCGCGGGCTGCTGGAGCCGGTAGACGAGCTCGGCGGTGCGGCCGTCCGGCGAGGGGCCGCCGCCGATCAGGATGCCGGCGGCGCGCAGCCCCTGCACGCGCTCCAGGTGGGCGCGGCGGTGCGACTCGCGGCGGGTGAGGTAGTCCTCGGCGGCGGTCAGGGCGACATGGACCACGATCACGCGCGTTCCTCCGTGCTAATGTGACTCGCGATGGAGCTGATCGAGCGGTTCCGGTCGAAGTACCCGTTCGCGCTCGACGACTTCCAGCTCGAGGCCGTCCAGGCCGTCGCGGGCGGCCAGTCCGTCATCGTGTCGGCGCCGACCGGGGCGGGCAAGACCCTGGTGGCCGAGTTCGCGATCCACGTCGCCCTCGAGACCGGCACCCGTATAGCGTACACGACTCCGCTCAAGGCGCTCTCGAACCAGAAGTTCGCCGACTTCAGCCGCGCCTTCGGCGCCGACGTCGTCGGCATCCTCACGGGCGACGTCAAGGTCAACCCGCAGGGCCGCGTCCTGGTGATGACGACCGAGATCCTCCGCAACGCGCTCTACGGCTCGGGCCTCGGCGGGCTGCGGTACGTGGTCCTCGACGAGTGCCACTACATGGGCGACGAGGGCCGCGGCACCGTGTGGGAGGAGATCATCGTCGCGGCGCCGAAGGACGTGCTGCTGGTCGGCCTGTCGGCGACGGTCGCCAACGTCAAGGAGATCGCCGACTGGATCTCCCTCGTCCACCGCCCGATCGTGCCGATCTACCATCCCCACCGTCCCGTGCCGCTCTCCTACGCGATCGCCGACGTCGCCGGCGAGATCCACGAGCTCGACGCCGTGCGCGCCGGGCGCGCGCACGTCGTGGGCGACGAGTCGCGCGCCCCGGACAGTCGCGGGCGCTGGTACACGCGGCGGGTCGCGGACCCGGCCGTGCTGATCGAAGCGCTCGAGGCGCGCGGCTGGCTCCCGGCGCTCTACTTCATCTTCAGCCGCGCGGGCTGCGAGCGGGCCATGCAGGACGTCCTCACCGAGGGCCGGAGCCTGCTCGCGCGCGCCCAGCAGCAGGAGGTGGACCGCGCGATCAGCGCGCTCGTCGCCGAGAGCCCCGCCGTGGCCGAGTCGGCGCTCAACCAGTCGGTGTTCGAGGCGCTGCGCCTCGGTGTCGGGCTCCACCACGCCGGCATCCTGCCGGGCCTCAAGCGGCTCATCGAGACGCTCTTCGAGCGCGGCCTCTGCCGCGTGGTGTTCGCCACCGAGACGATGTCGCTCGGCATCCACATGCCCGCCCGCAGCGTCGTGCTCCAGTCGCTCACGAAGCGGACGGACCGCGGCTTCCGGTCCCTCACGCACAACGAGCTGACGCAGATGGCCGGCCGCGCGGGGCGGCGCGGGATCGACGCCGAGGGCCGGTGCGTGGTCGCGCTCGACGCGCGCGACGGCCTGGACGCCGTGTTCCACGTGATCGACGGCGCCCCCGAGCCGATCGAGAGCCAGTTCAAGCTCGGCTACGGCTCGGTGGCGCTCCTGCTCTCGACGGGAGCCCCGCCCGAGGTGCTGCGGCGGCGCATCGAGTCCTCGTTCGGCCAGTACCAGAACCTCAAGCGCATCCGCGAGCTGGACGGCGAGGTGCGGCGGCTCGAGGCCGCGCGCGACGAGGCGCGCGGCTACACGGCGCCGTGCGGCGAGTTCGAGCGGATCGGCCGCTACCGGCGGGCGCGCGCGGAGGTCGACGCGCGCCGCCGGGCGCTGGGCCGCGGCGGGCGGCGGGGCGAGCGCGGCGTCGCGGAGGCCGAGCCCGGCCGGCTCGCGCTCGTGCGCCGCAAGGGCGCGCCCACGCTCGCGCTCATCCTGGGCGTCCACGCGATCCGTGGCCACCGCGTCGTCGTCGACGCGCTGCTGCCGCACGGTGCCGTCGTGCGGGTCAAGAGCGGCGTGCTCAAGCGCGTGTTCTGGGCGACGCCGCCGCTCACCGTGCCGCGCGACGCCCAGCGCGCGCCGCGCGCGGCGGGGCCGGAGCCGGCGCGGGAGCCGCGCGGGCTCGGCGGCCTGGCGGCGCAGCTCCAGCGGATCTCGGTCGCCGAGCTGGTGGAGCGGGAGCGCGCGCAGGGCCCGGAGGCGGTGCTCGCCGCGGTCGAGTGCCACCGATGCCCGTGGGGCGCCGTGCCCCGCTGCGAGCGCGCCTGGCGGGAGGTCGAGACCGTGGGCGAGCGGCTCGAGGTCGGCGCCCGGCAGCTCGAGCGGCTCCGGAGCGCCTACTGGCAGGAGTTCCTGCGCGTCGTCGAGGTGCTCGAGCAGTTCGGCGCCGTTCGCGGTCTCGCGCTCGAGCCGAAGGGGCGGCTCATCGCCTCGCTGCGCCACGACAACGAGCTGCTGCTGGCCGAGAGCGTCGCCCGCGGCGTCTTCGCCGGCCTCACGGGGGCGGAGGCCGCGGCGGTGTGCTCGGCGCTCATCGAGGAGGCGCGCTCGGGCGAGCCGACCATCGCCCGGCAGTTCCTCCGCAAGCGCCCGAAGCTGCGGCGCACGCTCGACCAGCTCCTCGCGGTGGCCGAGGCGGTCCACGCGGCGCAGCGCGAGCGCTACCTCCGGATGCCCGTGGCCGTGCACGCCGGCTTCGTGCCCGCCGTGTTCCGCTGGGCGTCGGGCGACGACGACTGGAGCGGGATCGTGGAGGAGTCGTTCGGCGGCCACGAGGGCGACCTGATCCGCGCGATGCGGCGGCTCATCGACCTGCTGCGACAGCTCGCGGAGAGCGCCGAGGTTCCGGCGGAGACGGGCCGGCTCCTGGCCCAGGTCTCGCGGGTCATCGATCGCGGCATCGTCCTGGAGTCGGCCCTGATATGATGCTGGACGTGCGCGCGCGGATCACGCTCGCCTCGGCACTCGTGCTCGCCCTGTCGGCGTGCGCGGCGCAGGTCACCGACCAGCGCTCGACGCAGGGCCCGACGGCCGAGGAGGTCTGGACGGCCTCCGTGATCCTCGCGGCCGGCCGCCCGCCCACGTTCGACGAGAAGCGCCACTGGGACCTCGCGCTCGACGAGAAGATCTCCGGCTACCTGCGCCGGCACCCCGCCGCCGCCAACGCGCTCGAGGTCTCGACGTTCCGCTTCCTGCGGCAGGTCACGGTCGGGATGACCAAGGAGCAGGTCCTGATCCTCCTCGGGCCGCCGGCGGCGGCGACGACGGACGGCGCCGAGCTCGCGAGGCTCGCCCGCGGCCACCGGCTCGCGGTGACCGCGAGCGGGGCCGGGGAGGCCTGGGTGTACCCGCAGGGCTGGCGGCTCTACTTCGCCGACACGACGGTCGTCGACATCACGCAGTACCTCGAGCGGAAGTAGCGCGCGCCGGACCGGGGAGACCCATGCTCGAATCCCGCCTGGTCGTCACGAAGCAGACGCCGCTGGCCGCCCGCGGCCTGGTCGCCGCCCAGCACCCGCTCGGCGCGCGCGTGGGCGCCGGCGTCCTCGCCCGCGGGGGCAACGCCGTGGACGCGGCCGTGGCGACCGCGTTCGCGATGACGGTGGTCGAGCCGTTCATGTCCACGCTCGCGGGCTCCGGCACGATGCTCATTCACCTCGCGAAGCGGGGGGAGACGGTCGCGCTCGACTTCAACGGGCAGGCGCCCGCGCGCGCGCGGGACGGCATGTTCCGCGTCCTCGGCGGCGTCTCGGACGGGCTCTTCGCCTGGCCGCGCGTCGAGGGCGCCGCGAACGAGTACGGGTACCTCGCGGTCGCGGTGCCGGGCTCGGTGGCGGGCCTGGCCCTCGCGCTCGAGCGCTGGGGCACGCTGGAGCTCCGCGACGCGCTCGCGCCGGCGATCGCGCTGGCGCGCGAGGGCTTCGTCCCCGACTGGTACCAGGCGCTGACGACCGCGCGCTACGTCGAGGAGCTGACGGCGTTCCCCGAGACGGCGCGGACGTACCTGCGTGACGGGCGCGCGATCCACCGGCCGCCATCGCTCGAGCCCGGCGAGCGCGTGACGTACCCCGACCTCGCGCGGAGCCTCGCGCTGCTCGCGCGCGAGGGCCCCGGCGCCTTCTACCGCGGCGAGCTGGCGCAGGCGATCCACGCGGAGATGGCCGCGCACGGCGGGCTGCTCACGCGCGAGGACCTCGCGGCCTACGAGGTCCGCGTGAGCCCGCCGCTCCGCGGCAGCTACCGCGGCCTCGAGCTCGCGCTGGCGCCCGGCGCCACGGGCGGGATCACCGCGCTCGAGACGCTGAACATCCTCGAGCAGTTCCCGCCCGCGTCCGTCGGCTGGCAGACGACCGGCGGGCTCCACGCGCGCGCGCGGGCCGTGCGCCGGGCGTTCGCGGACCGGTTCGCGCACCTCGGCGACCCGCTGCGGGTCGAGGCGCCGTGGGACCGGCTCGCCGCCAAGGACTACGCGCGCGCCGTCGCCGCCGCCCTCCGGCGCCCCGCCTCTCCAGAGGCCGGGGAGCGGGGGGCTGCTTCCGCTCGGAACGACACTCGCTCGGCAGCCCCCCGCTCCCCGGCCTCCCGGATGCGGGCGGCGGCGCGCGGCGGCGGGGACGACTGCACGACGCACGTCTCGGTCGTGGACCGGCAGCGCAACATGGTCGCGCTCACGCACACGGCCGTGTCGCTCTTCGGCGCCCGCATCGTCGTGCCCGGCACCGGCATCCTACTGAACAACGGGATGATCTGGTTCGACCCCGAGCCCGGCAAGCCGAACTCCGTGGCGCCCGGCAAGCGCGCGCTGGTCAACATGGTGCCGGTGCTCGCCTTCCGGCGCGGCGTGCCGTACCTCACGCTCGGCGCGCCGGGCGGCCGGCGGATCATCTCGGCGATCCCGCAGGTGCTCGCGACGCTCGCCGACGGCGGCGGCTCGCTCCAGGCGGCGATCGAGGCGCCCCGGCTCCACGACGAGGGCGCCGAGCTGCTCGTGGACGCGCGGGTGGGGGCCCGGGCCCTCGCCGGGCTCGCGCGGCTCGGCCACCGGGTGGCCCCGAGGGAGGAGACGTACGCGACCCTGAACTTCGCCAAGCCCGTCGGCATCCGTGTCGGCCGGCGCGGGCTCGAGGCCGGCCTCGACCCCCTGCGTCCCGCCGCGGCCGCCGGGCACTGACCCGCGTCGCGACGACGCGGCCACGAACGGGAGACCCGCATGGCGGCGCTCGAGGACAAGGTCATCGCGAGCTGGACGTACAAGAAGGGTGCGCTCGACCCGAAGACGGCCTCCCTCTGCTACCTCGCGGCGAACCTCGCCGCGGGCAACACCCACTGAGCGAAGCGCGACCTGGCAGGTGCCAGGGCATCGGGCGCGAGCGAGGACGAGGTGCGCGAGGCGATCAGCTTCGCGATCCGCGCGAACGCGGCGAAGACGCACGCGGACATCCTGAAGGTCTACACCGATGGCGGACGTTAGCCTGACCGCCGCCTTCTCGACCGTCCCGGCGGCGGAGGCCGAGGAGATCAAGCGCGTCCTCGTCGAGACGGTCGAGCAGCTCGCGCGGGACGACGGCACGTTCAAGAAGGCGAAGCTCGTCTTCACCGAGTCGGACGAGCGCTGCGGGCTGACCGCGGAGCTCGACGGCGTCAAGAAGGAGGGCGTCCCGCTCCAGCTCGACCTCGAGCAGCTCGAGGACGCCAAGACGGGGGCGGGGGCGCGCGCCCAGCTCAAGGAGGCGCTCCGTCTCTACTTCCGCCGTGTCCTCGGCCGGTAGCGACGCGGGCCTCGTCCTCTTCTCCTGGCGGGGGTGCCTCTTCCGCGTGCCCGAGGGCGTCCAGCCGCCGAAGGCCGGCTCGCTGTTCTTCTGTCGCCACCTCGTGGTGCGCCCGGACGAGCGGGTGCTCGAGCTCGGGGCGGGCCTCGGGCTCGCCGCCGTGCTCCTGGCGCGCGCGGGGGCGCGCGTCGTCGCCACGGACGTCGTCCCGGCCGCGGTCGCGGCGATCCGCACGAACGCGCTGCTGAACGGCGTCGAGGTCGACGCGCGGGTCGGCGACTGCTGGGCACCCGTCGCCGGCGAGCGCTTCGACCTGATCTGCACCAACCCGCCGCAGATGCCGACGCCGCCCGACCGCGCGCGGGCGGACGCGGCCGCCGCGGCGGACAACGGCGGGCCCGACGGCTGGGCGCTCCTCGACCGGGTGATCCGGGGCGCGCGCGACCACCTGCGCCCGGGCGGGCGGCTCGTCTTCACGATCTTCGCGTTCCTCGGGCGGAAGGCGGCCTTCGCCAAGCTCGAGGCGGCCGGGCTCGCGCCGTCGATCGTCGCGGGCGAGACGCAGGGCTTCCCGCGCCTCGGCTACGAGCGCCTCGAGCACATCCGCGCGGTGGACGCCGAGGCGACGGTCCCGCGCGACCGCGTGCCCGCGAGCGTCGAGCGCTTCGTGGTGCAGGGGACGCTCCCGGGCTGAGCGGCGTGCCATGCGGCGGCTGATCGTCAACGCGGACGACTTCGGCCTCACGCGCGGCGTGAGCGCGGGGATCCTCGCCGCCGCCCGTCACGGCCTCGTGACGAGCACCACGCTCCTCGCCACGGCGGACGTCGCCCGCGACCTGCTCGCCGAGCTCCGCGGCTCTGGCCTCGGCGTCGGCCTGCACGTGAACCTCACGCTCGGCCGGCCGCTCACGGGCCGCTCCTCGCTCACCGACGCCGCGGGCCGCTTCGTGCGCGACGCACGGACGGCGGCGACGCGCGCCGCCGCGCGCGACGTCGAGCGCGAGGTGGACGCGCAGCTCGAGCGCTTCGCGGCCCTCGTCGGGCGGCCGCCGACGCACCTCGACACCCACCACCACGTCGGCCTGCACGCCCCCGTGCGCGAGGTCGTGCTCGCCGCCGCGCGGCGGCTCGGCGTGGCCGTGCGGAGCCAGGACGCGACGGCGCGGGCGCGCGCCCGGAGCGCGGGGCTCCGGACGCCCGACCACTTCTTCGGCGAGTCCGGGCCGGGCGCCTACTGGTCGCTCGCGCGCACCCTCGCGCACCTGCGCGCCCTGCCGGCGGGCGTCTCGGAGTTCATGGCCCATCCGGGCTGGTTCGACGAGGCCCTCGCGTACAGCCGTTACGGGCGCCAGCGCGAGACCGAGCTGGCCGGCCTCGGCACGCCCGCCGCGCGGGCCGCCGCGGCGGCGCTCGGCATCACGCTCTGCCACTTCGGCGCCCTCTAGGCGCATGGATGTGGCAGCGCGTGTGGCCCGCCCGGTGAGCGCCGGGACCGTGCTCCTCGGCGTGGACGTCGGCGGCACGACGACGGCGGTCGGTGCGGTGACGGCCGAGGGCGAGGTGCTGGTGGACCGCCTCGCGCCCACCCACACGGCCGGGCCCGGACGGGCGCTCGAGACGATCGTCGGGCTGATCGAGTCGGTCGGGGAGGCGGCGCGGCGCCTGGGCCGGCCGCCGCACGCGGTCGGCGTCGGCGTGCCGGGGCCGGTGGACACGGCGGCGGGGCGCGTCGGCGAGCACGTGCCGCACGTGCCGGAGCTCGCCGGCCGCCCGCTCGCCGCCGAGCTGCGCGCGCGGCTCGGGCTGCCCGCGTTCGTGGACAACGACGTGAACGCGCTGGCGCTCGGCGAGTGGATGTTCGGCGTGGGGCGCGGCGCGCGCTCGCTCGTCGTGCTGGCGCCGGGCACGGGCTTCGGCGCCGGCATCGTCCTCGACGGGCGCCTCGTCCGGGGCGTCGCGGGCTTCGGCGGCGAGCTCGGCCACACGCCGGTCAAGTTCGACGGCCCGCCGTGCTGGTGCGGCGGGCGCGGGTGCCTGGCCCTCTACGCGAGCGGGCGGGGGATCGCGGAGGCGGCGCGCGCGCGCGTCGCCGGCCACGCCGACGCCCCGCTCCTGCGCGCGGCCGGGGGCGACCCGCTGGCGATCACGGCGGCGCTCGTGTTCGAGCGCGCCGCCGCGGGCGAGCCCGTGGCCGCGGCGGTCGTGGACGAGGCGTGCCGGGCGCTGGGCGCGGTGCTCGGCACCGTGGTGAACGGCCTGAACCCCGAGGTCGTGGTGATCACGGGCGGCGTCGCGGCCTCGCTCGCGGCGCTCGAGGCGCGGATCCTGCGCGCCGCCGGCGAGTACGCCTTCGCCCGGGCGCTCGCGACCACGCGCGTCGCGATCGTGCCCGGCGACAAGCGCACGAGCATGCGCGGCGCCGCGGCCCTCGCCCTGTACGAGCTGGGCCGCGGCGCCGCCCCCGAGCGGGCGGGCTAGAAGCCGGTGCAGCCCGCCGGCGGCACGATGCCGGCGACGCTCGACTCGGTGTCGGCGCAGACGACGGTGCCGAGCGTGAAGGCCGCCGGGCCGAAGCGCGCCGTCCCGCCGAGCGCGAGCCGGATGTCGGCCAGGCCCACGGTCGCACTCGGGTTGTTGCCCGTGATCGTCGTGCCCTGCGCCCGCATGCGGCTACCGTGCAGCAGGAGGACGCCGTTGTTCGTGTGGCCGGAGACCGTCACGCCGTCGCGCAGCTCGACCGTCGAGTTCTCGATCGCCTGGATCCCGTCGCCCGTGTTGTTCTGGATGATGTTGAAGTTCGGCGTGATGTCGAAGTCGCCCTTCATCACGTAGAGGCCGCTCGCGCGGAGGAAGATCCCGCCGCCCACGGTCGGACCCACGATGCTGCCGTTGGCCTGGACCGTGTTCCGGCCCACGAAGCGGACGGCGCTGCCCTCGACGGCGAGGATGCCGAAGCGGCCGTTGGTCGTCGAGTTGCCCTGGATCGTGTTGCCGAACATCCAGGCCGAGGAGGCGCCCACGAGGTGGACGCCCTCGAGCGTGTTGTTCTCGATCGTGTTGCCGGAGGTGGGGGTGCCGGTGCCCGCGTCGGTGATGCCGAGCCGCGCGCTGCCGGAGTTGAGCGAGGCGACGCCATAGCGGCCGTTGCCGCGGACCTGGCTGCCGATGACCGTGCCCGCGGAGCCCTCGATGCGGACGCCGTCGCGGGCGTTGTTCTCGACGAGGCTCCCCTGGACGAGGCCCCGGCTGCCCTGGTAGATCGAGACGCCATGGTTGCCGTTGCCGCGGACCGTCACCGGCGCGACGAGGCCCAGGGTGCCGGCGCCGACCGTGACGCTGCTCGACGCCTGCGACACGACGCCGCTGCCGCCGTTGTTCTCGACCGTCGTCGCGACGACGATGCCGGCGGAGGCGTCCGTCACGACGATGCCGCCCTGCGTGTTGCCCCGGACGGTGACGGGCCAGGGCGTCATGCTGCCCGCGGCGTCCTGGCCGACCCTGAGGTGGGCGTTGCGCGCCGCCGTGAGGCCGTTGCCCGTGTTGTTCTGCACGGTGCTGTTGGTCACCACCAGCTGGGCGCCGTTCGTGGCGACGGCGCCGCCCCCGCCGTTGGTCTGGATCAGACAGTTGTCCACGACGGCGGTGCCGCCGAAGCTCACCACGAGGCCGAAGCGGCTGTTGTTCTGGAGCGCGCACGCCGCGACGTCCACCGTCGAGCCGCGGACGGCGAAGACGCCGTCGCTGCCGCCGCCGAGCGTGAGGCCCGTGACGAGCACGCGGCGGGCGCCGTCGAGCGTCAGGGTGGGCTGCGAGGGGTCGGCCGCGACGATCGCCGCGCCCGGCTCGCCCTGGAGGGTGACGTCGTCACGCCCGACGACGACGTTCTCGGTGCAGGTGCCGCGGATCACGACGAGGAGCGGCTTGCGCTCGTCGTCGCGGTCGAGGGCCTGGTTGATGCTCTGCCCCTTCGCGCAGTCGACCCGCTGGGTCTGGACCGGGTCGGCGGAGACGCGGGGCACGGGGGACAGGGCGGCCAGCACGAGGAGTGCTGCGGTCACGGTTCGGAACGTCGTCATCGCGATCACCCTCCACACATCGTCGATCGAATGGGGAACGGCTCGGCGCCACGGAGCAACCGGGGCCGGAATCTAGCGTAAACGGATCAGGGACGTCAAGCGCATTGACGGCCGGGTTTCCGGAAGGTCCGGCGTGCCGGACGCGCCGGGGCGTGATAGAAGGGACTCTGGCCGAGAGGAAAGGAGGCGCGCCATGAAGGCGATTGCGTTCCGCGGGGTGGGCGACGTCCGGGTCGAGACCGTGCCGGACCCGAAGATCGTGGCGCCGACCGACGTGGTGCTGCGGATCACGACCAGCGCGGTCTGCGGCTCGGACCTGCACCAGTACCACGGCCGCGGCGGCGCGCTCGTGCAGCCGGGGGCCGTGATGGGCCACGAGTTCATGGGCGTCGTCGAGGAGGCGGGGCCGGAGGTGCGGAAGGTCAGGCCCGGCGACCGCGTGCTCGCGCCGTTCTCGGTCTCGTGCGGGCGCTGCGAGTGGTGCCAGCGGAAGCTGCCGACCCAGTGCACGACGACCGAGCGCGCGGTGTTCGGCGGGCGCTGGGGCCACGTCTGGCCGGGCGGCCAGGCCGAGCGGATCCGCGTGCCGTTCGCCGACCACATGACGGAGCCCGTGCCCGCGGGCATGTCGGACGAGGACGCGCTGTTCCTGGGCGACATCCTCTCGACCGGCTTCTTCTGCGCCGAGAACGGCGGCATCCGTCCGGGCGACGCGGTCGCGGTGTTCGGCGCCGGGCCGGTCGGGCTGCTCGCGCTGCAGTCGGCCCAGCTCTTCGGCCCCGCCCGCGTCTTCGCGGTGGACCGCGTGGACTACCGGCTCGCGCTCGCCGCGGAGTTCGGCGCCGAGCCCGTCCACCTGGACCGCGGCGACCCCGCCGAGCAGCTCCGCCGCCTGACGGGCGGCCGGGGGCCCGACGTGGTGCTCGAGTGCGTCGGCCACGAGACCCCGTTCACCCAGGCGATCCAGGCGGTGCGCGCGGGCGGGACGGTCTCCTCGGTCGGCGTCTACGTCGAGCCGAGCCTGGGCTTCCCGGCCCGCGAGGCCTTCTTCAAGGACCTCAGCCTCCGGATGGGCATCTGCAACGCGCGCAACTACATGGCGCCGCTGCTGCCGCTCGTGCAGGGCGGCAAGCTCCGGCCCGCGCGGATCATCACGCACACGATGCCGCTCGGCGAAGCGCCAAAGGGTTACGCGATCTTCGACAAGAAGGAAGACCGCGCGATCAAGGTGCTGCTCCGGCCCACGTGAGACCCCCTCGCGTCAGCCAGAAGCGCTGGGCCGCCACGAGAGTGCCGCCCTCGCCAAGGTCCTCATTGCCGAGAGCTCCTCGCGGCAGCGCATCGGCCCCGACCAGCTCATTATGCATGCTGATCGCGGGCCGTCGATGACCTCCCAGCCGGTCGCTCTGCTGCTCGCGACCCTCGGCGTGGTGCCCTCGCACAGCCGCCCCCAGGTCTCCGACGACAATCCCTTCTCCGAGGCCCCGTTTAAGACTCTCGAGTACCGGCCCGACTTCCCGGACCGGTTCGGGAGCTACGAGGATGCCGAAGCGTTCTGCCAGCGCTTCTTCCCTTGGTACAACATTGAGCATCGTCACGGCGCGCTCGGCCTGATGGCGCCCCACGACATCCACTCCGGCCTCGCCGAGGCCAAGTGGCAGCGCCGGGCCGCAGTCCTGCGCGCCGCGTACCATGCGCACCCCGAGCGTTTCCGCCGCGGGGTACCGGTCCCGCCTCCGCTGCCGACGGTGGCGTGGATCAACAAGCCGCCGGCGGCGCTGGTTCTTGCCGGGCCAGAGGGGGCCGGCTCATGACGGCGACTCACAAATTTCCGATGCCGACCGTCTCATTCGACCTGACAACTTCCGCGCCGCTTGTCGCCCAATGCTGCGCATCAGCGGCCGGCGCAGGCGGGTGAAGCCCGCCGGAGTGGGTCCGCTTCATGCGCGGGTTAGAGCGCGATTTCATGAACGCTTGAACCCACGGTAGACCCAACCCATAGCCCAGCCGAGCACGAACAGCCCGATTACAGGGACGAACCACCAGAGAAGCGCCAGAGAGACATGTCCCACACGCCGTTTTGCCGCAGCTTGTTCAACAATCGCCCAGTACGCCTTTGCAGCTATCTGCTTGTCACGGTCCGGCACGTCCTTCGAGAAGGTCAATACGTGTTGGTTCGGCATCTCGACCTCTTCGATGAGCCCTCGGCGACGGGCTTCATCAAGGAGGGCCGTTCGATCCCGGCGGTCGCCACTGGTCACTAGGAGTTTGTTTCTGAGCTCGGGTGTAAGGCGCTCATAGAACTCTTCGATGTGAGGAATGGCCTCTGGCCTTGGGAGAGAGAACCACGTGACGACGCCGACAGCGACCAGGTAAAGGGAAGACAAGACGATCCAGAGCCGTATCCAGCCACCGAGTCTCATGCGCGCTCAACGCTCGGGCTGAGCGGCAGCGGTCCGCTCAAGCCGGTGGTTCGCCAGCACGGCGCCTCGCCTACGGCCCAAGGAGGAGGTCAACGACTTCCACCCCTTCGCGTTGCTTCGCGTAGGCCACGAACGCTTGCTCGGCAAGCGGCTTGGGTGGTGCATGGAAGAATCTGACGTCGTCGCCGTACTTGGAGGGCACTTCGGCCAAGGCATGCTCCCAGAGAAGCCCTGTGCCCCACTTCGAGATGACCTTGCCCCCGGTGAAGGTCTTTCCAGCGTGGGCAATCCCCACGGCGCAAGAGTAGACGACGAGGTCACCGTCCTGCGCCTCCTCGTGCCTAATCTCGGAGAGGTGGTGATGGTCGATAAGATACGTGACGAAGGCGCCGGACGGATACGTCTTGCTGAACGTGCGAGCGATTTCGATCACAGCGCGGGAATCGACGAGATCGAAGGCATGCATGAAGCACGTGTACTTGTCGGGTAGAGCCGTCGGCCTGTCGGTAGCCGGGACGAGCTTGATGCTGTGTTGATGGACATCGCCCAGTTGACGAATGCGCGCCGGATGCTCATTGCAAGGCGACCTTGTCATCTCGTCCAGCAAAAGGCGAAGGTCCGGGCATGCGTTAGAGATGTCCATCGCACTCGATCGTCCACCTTGCCGGCGAACGCCCAGGATCACCCGCGGCTGAAGGCCGTCGGGTGCATCCTGTAGTTAGAAGGCAATTGCGTCTGAGCGTCACATGTCGGGTTCAATTCCCGGGGAATCCCCTTCCACCACTTGTAGGAAGCGCACCAGGGTGGCGATGTGGTTGTAGATGTACAGCGCCTCGTGACTTCGAAGAATCTCATTGTCATGTGCGAAGCTCTGCTCGTTGCGCACCTCGTTGAAAGCATCCAACGACGAGATGGCGGATCGCATGATTCGGATCGTCATTTGTGACTGAAGCACGCCCCCTGCCTGCAGTCTCTTTACGTACTCGCCGAACAGACTGTGCAGCGGTTTGTCTCGGGGCGTGTCAATCCCGTGCTTCTCGCACAAGACTCGCACATACTTCACGATAAATGTGTGCAGGCGATCCAGGCCTTCTTCAGGCCTGCCCGCGTCAATCGCCTCGCGGACAGCACGGGCGAGACGGGCGAACGTCGGCTCGGCCACGTTTGGCCTAAGCGCGTCAAGATCGACAACCCCGCCGCCACGGAGACGCTCCACAATCTTTGTGCCGGCAAGGCGGAGATCCTCGGAGATCGTTCCGCTCGATACCCCGTGATCGATCAGAGCGTCTGTCAGGGCGGCCACCACCTCGTCGGATTCGACCTCCCAGAAGGCGCGCAAATGCTTGGCCTTCGACGTCCCGTTTTGCGAATAGGCCCCGCCGTACACGTCCCGACCAACGTGCCCCCAGATGAACTCCTGGAACGTGCGATCCGAGAAGTTGAGCACGTAGCCGCTGCCCATACCGAACGCTTTCTCGAGCACCATACGGTCACTGAACTTGAGGCTCGACACGTCGTAGTCCAGCTAACGCAATGTCTGTGGAACTCGCCAGCACGCGGGAGCTGGCTGGCGGCGCCTGGCGAAACGGGCAGATCTCCTTTGTGCAGGCCAAGAATTGTCTTGAACAGCGACCGGTTGTCGCTTATGCCGCTTCATCGCCTCCGCATTGCCTAGGTCAGGGATATCCGACCGCCCCGCAGCCACGGTGGCCCGAGAACTCAGGACACTGACCATACGCAGAGACCTCCCGAGCGGCACTATAGGCGCCAGGGCGCGGGCCGACAAGCCCCCGCCTCAGATGCTATGAGCCCGTGCCGGGTGGGCGAGCAGCTCAGCGGGCGCGGCGGGTGCCGCGGGCGAGGGCCTCGTCGAGGATGCGCGGCAGGCGCCGGAGCGCGCTGGCGCCGTGGAGGCGCGCGACCATCTCGCCCCGCTGGTCCACGACGACGGTGTAGGGCGTGCCCCTGAAGCCGAAGCGGTTGCCGACGGCGAGCTTCGGGTCGAGGGCGACGTCGTAGGTCGCCTTCTGGGCGGCGACGAAGCGCCGCACGTCGGCGGTCGTGTCCTGGACGAAGAGCGCGAGCACCTCGACGCCCCGCGGCCGGTAGCGGGCGGTGAGCTCGGCGAGCGCCGCCGACTCGGCCACGCACACCTTGCAGTACGAGGCCTGGAAGCGGAGCACCAGGACCTTCTTGCCGATCAGCTCGCGCGAGTCCACCGTGCCCTTGCCGTCGAGGAGGCGCACCTTGAACCCGGGCGCGGCGGGCGCGGCCTCGGCCCGGCCCCAGAGGGCGAGCACGGCGGCGAGGAGGACGACGGCGCGGACCACGACGGCTATATTACGTGAAGACTCTCACCGGCGTCTGAGCTGCCGCCGCGCCCCGGGTATAATGGCCGCCGTGAGCGACCTCGGGCACGCGCTGCGCCGGGCCGTCCGCGGCGACGTCCGCTTCGATCCGGCCTCGCGCCTCCTCTACTCGACCGACGCGTCCATGTACCAGGTGGAGCCGATCGGCGTCGTGATCCCGCGCGACGCCGAGGACGTGCAGGCGGCGGTGGAAATCGCGCGGCGCGAGCAGGTGGCGCTCCTGCCGCGCGGCGGCGGCACGTCGCTGACGGGCCAGACGGTGAACCGCGCGCTCGTCCTCGACTTCTCCCGGCACATGCGCCGGGTGCTCGAGGTCAACGCCGAGGAGCGCTGGGCGCGCGTGGAGCCCGGGCTCGTGCAGGACGACCTGAACCACCACGCGCGGCCGCTCGGCCTGCTCTTCGGCCCCGACACCTCGACGTCGAACCGGGCGACGCTCGGCGGGATGCTCGGCAACAACTCGGGCGGCTCCCACTCGATCGCCTACGGGCTCACCGTCGAGCACGTGCTCGAGCTGACGTGCCTGCTCGCCGACGGCACGCGCGTCGTCTTCGGCGAGGTGACGCCGGAGGCGTTCGCGGCCAAGGGCCGGCTGCCCGGGCCCGAGGGCCGGATCTACCGCGAGGTCGCGCGCCTCCGCGCGACCTACGCCGACGAGATCCGCGCGCGCTACCCGACGCACTGGCGGCGCGTGGCCGGCTACAACCTGAACGAGCTGGTGAACGGCGCCGCGCGAACGCCCGGCGGGCCGCCGGCGGGGCCCGCGCCGCTCAACATGGCGCGGCTCCTCGTGGGCTCCGAGGGCACGCTCGTCACGGTCCTCGAGGCCAAGGTGCGCCTGGTGCCGCGGCCCGCACGGACCGCGCTCGACGTCATCCACTACCGGGACATGCAGGAAGCGCTCGAGTCCTCGCAGTCCATCCTCGAGACCGGGCCGTACGCGGTCGAGCTGACCGACAAGGTGATCCTCGACCTCGCCCGGGGCAACATCGAGCAGGCCGCGCGCATGGGGTTCGTGCAGGGCGACCCCGCCGCGATCCTGATCGTCGAGTACGCGGGCGGGAGCGACGCCGAGGTGCGCGCCAAGGTCGAGGCGCTCGAGGCGCGGCGGGCGCGCGAGCGGTGGGGCTACGCGAGCCACGTCGCGCTGGACCCGGGCGAGCAGCAGTCGATCTGGAAGCTCCGCAAGGCGGGGCTCGGCCTGCTGCTCGGCATGAAGGGCGACAAGAAGCCGATCGCCTTCGTCGAGGACACGTGCGTGGAGCCGCGGCACCTGCCGGAGTTCGTCCCGCGCTTCCGCGAGATCTTCGCCAAGCACGACACGGTCGGCGCCTACTACGGCCACTGCTCGGTCGGCTGCCTGCACATCCGCCCGGTGATCAACCTCAAGACGCCGCGGGGCCTCGAGCAGGTGCGGGCGATCGCCCGGGAGATCTTCGACCTCGTGTTCGAGTTCGGCGGCACGATGTCGAGCGAGCACGGCGATGGCCGCGCGCGGAGCCCGTACCTCGAGCGCATGTACGGCCCGCGGCTCGTGCAGGCGTTCCGCGAGCTCAAGGGCGCCTTCGACCCCGAGGGTCGGATGAACCCGGGGAACATCGTGGCCTCGCCCGGGATCACCGAGCACCTCCGCTACGGCGCCGGGTACACGACGTGGGAGCCCGCGACGCTCCTGGACTTCTCGGCGCAGGGCGGGTTCGCCGCGTCGATCGAGATGTGCAACGGCGTCGGCGCCTGCCGCAAGACGCTCGAGGGCACGATGTGCCCCTCCTACATGGCGACGCGCGACGAGGAGCACTCGACGCGCGGCCGCGCCAACGCCCTGCGTGCGGTGCTCTCGGGCCGGCTGCCCCCGGCCGAGTTCACCGGCCGGCGCCTCTACGAGGTGATGGACCTCTGCCTCGAGTGCAAGGGCTGCAAGGCCGAGTGTCCCGCGAACGTGGACATGGCGAAGCTCAAGTACGAGTTCCTCCACCACTACCACGCGGCCAACGGCCTGCCGCTCCGCAACCGCCTCTTCGGGCGCATCGCGCGGGTGAACCGCCTCGGCGCCCGGATGCCCGCGCTCGTCAACTGGCTCTCGGGGCTCGCGCCGAGCCGCTGGCTCCTCGAGAAGGCGGCCGGGATCGACCGGCGCCGGCCGCTCCCGGCGCTCGCCGCGGAGACGTTCACCGCCTGGTTCGCCCGCCACGCGCCGCCCGCCGCGGCGCCCCGGGGCGAGGTCGTCCTGTTCCACGACACCTTCACGACGTACAACTCGCCCGAGATCGGCCGGGCCGCGGTCGGGCTCCTCGAGGCCGCGGGCTTCCGCGCGGTGCTCGTGGACAGGAAGTGCTGCGGCCGGCCCCTGATCAGCAAGGGCATGCTCGCCGAGGCGCGCGAGCACGCGGCGTGGAACGTGCGGCGACTCGCACCGTACGCGGCGCGCGGCGTCGCGATCGTCGGACTCGAGCCCTCCTGCCTGCTCACGCTGCGCGACGAGTCGGTCGACCTCCTGCGCACGGACGAGGCGCGCGCGGTCGCGCGCCAGAGCTTCCTGCTCGAGGAGTTCCTGCTCCGCGAGCGGGCGCGCGGCCTCGAGCTCGGGTTCGCCGCCCGCGGGCGCCGGGTGCTCCTGCACGGCCACTGCCACCAGAAGGCGCTCGTCGGCACGGGGCCGACGGTGGCCGCGCTCCGCTGGGCGGGCTTCGAGGTGGAGGAGGTGGACTCGGGCTGCTGCGGGATGGCCGGCGCGTTCGGCTTCGAGCGCGAGCACTACGACCTCTCGGTCACCCTCGGCAACCGCCGCCTGGCGCCCGCGGTCCGGGCGGCGGCGGCCGACACCGAGGTGGTCGCCCCGGGCGTCTCCTGCCGCCAGCAGATCGAGCACCTGGCGGGCCGCCGCGCCCGGCATCCGGCCGAAGTCCTCTGGACGGCGATCTCGCGGTAGCCCTCGGGGCCGCCGCCGCGGTGCTGGCCGCGGCGTTCGTCAAGGGCGCCATCGGTGTCGGCTTCCCGACGCTCGGCACCCCGCTGCTCACGCTGTTCCTCGACGTCAAGGTCGCGGTCGCGGTGCTCGTCCTGCCGAACATCGTCATGGACGCCATCCAGATCCGGCGGCGCGGGCGGCTCCTCGACACCGCGCGACGGCTCTGGATGCTCCTCGCCTGCACGATGCTCGGCACCGTGCTCGGCACGCGCATCCTCGTCGCGCTCTCCGCGCGGGCCGTCACGCTGATCCTCGGCGGCTTCGTGCTCGCGTTCGTCGCGCTCAACCTGACGCGCTTCTCACCGCGGGTGCGGCCGGGCTGGGAGCCGTGGCTCTCGCCGCTCGTCGGGCTCCTGGCGGGCCTGCTGGGCGGCGTCACCAACGCGCTCGGCACGCCGCTGATCGTCTACTTCTACGCGCTCGCGATGGACAAGCACGAGTTCGTGCGCTCGGTCGCGCTCACGTTCCTCGTCGCCAAGCTCGTCCAGCTCGGCGCGCTCGGCGCGTACGGGCTGCTCGGCGGGCCGGTGCTGGCGGGCTCGCTCGCGCTGACCGCGGCGGCGCTCGGCGGGTTCGGCGTGGGGCTCCGCGTGCAGGATCGCGTGGACCAGCGGACGTTCAACCGCTTCGTGCTCGCGTTCCTGGCGGCGCTCGGCGCCTGGCTCCTCGTCCGCGCCCTCCGGTGAGCGCTCGCCCGCATTATTCAGCGGCGAATTCGCGACACGGTCGGGCGACGGCGGGACCGGTGGGTCACCCGAGAGGCGATGCCGGGGAGGGGTCGACGAGAACCCGTTCCCTCCACGCGCCCATGCGGGCCTCGGGCGGCCGGATGGAGCCCAGCCGCCAAACCGGGATGCGGGCGCGTGCCGCGTGGTCGAGCGGCCCCTCCCCGGCGTCGCCTCTCGGGCGAGCGCGCCGACCGGTGTGGCGACCTCGCGGGTTCATCGCTCGTGAGTACTGCGGGCTAGAGCGAGGCGCCGGAGAGCAGGCCGAAGATCCGGCGGATCAGCTCCTCGTGATCCTCGACGTTGTGCTGGAAGATCCGGAGCTCCTTGAGCGCGACGAGGTCCACGGTCCGGAACGGCTCGCCCGGGTGCCACGCGGCGAGGGGGAATGCCTGGAAGCACGAGCGGCCGGGCTCGGGGCGGTCGGTCACGAGGACGAAGTAGAGGTTCGGCCAGTTGCGGCGGGCCATGAGGAAGACCGACCGGTCGCCGCGCTGGTTCTCGACGGACAGGAACTGGTAGGCCGAGGGGCGGTACTTCACCTCGACCAGCAGCTCCTGGCCGGTGCCGGTCTCGGGGGCGGGCGCCACGCAGAAGTCGGGCGAGAAGTCCTCCCGCCCGAAGCGGAGCGGGAAGGCGTCGCTCCGGTAGGGCCGGATCTGGTAGCGCGCGCGCCGGAAGATCGACTCGACGAGCGCTTCGGCGATCCGGCTCTTGGCTTCGAGCAGATCCATTGTTCCGTCTCCGGCTCGGGCGACGCGCGGAACCCGCACCGACGCGGTGCGCACCTCATACTATCATCCACCGGGCGCCGCCCGGGAACGGAGAGGGAGACCGCCACCTGCCCGGCCGCGCGACCGCCGGTCGTGACCGATGCGGGCTAGACGCTCGCGAAGAAGCGGGCGGGGGCGCCCTCCGTGCCGGCGATCTTGTAGAAGGGCGCGGCGAAGTCCACGCGCGGGCGCGGCAGGGCACCGAGGTTCGTCAGCCCCTCCATGATCACGATGCCCGCGCCGAGGATCACCCGGTGCATCGGGAAGTCCTCCGAGGTGAAGTCGGGCAGGCGTGCGCAGTACTCCTCGAAGAAGTCGAAGCCGATGTTCTTCGGGCCCTTCGCGACGAGCCACTCGGCGGACTCGGGCGGGAAGTACGGCGACTGCGTGAAGTAGTCGGGCCACCGGCCGTACATCTTGTCGGTCCAGCCCGTGCGCAGGAGCACGATGTCGCCCCGCCTCACCTCGTCGGCGCCGCCGCGCCGGAGGTCGTCGATCGTGATCTTGTGGTTGGCACCCGCGAAGGAGAGGTCCACGACGAGCGCCTCGCCCATCACCTGGTCGAGCGCGATCTCGGCCGTGGTGATGCCGTCCTTGTACACGTGGAGCGGCGAGTCGATGTGGGCGCCCGTGTGCAGGCTCTGGCTCACGCTCGTCACCTGCCAGAACCCGGGGCCGCGCCGGTGGGGCGTCGTCTCGAGCCGCAGGTTGGTGGACGGCGGGCTCATGGTCGTGTTGTCCACGGTGACCGAGAGGTCGATGTAGCGCGTCATCGGTGCGGGGTCTCCTCTGGCATGCGGGGTCAGCGGCCGAGGCGGTCCACGAGGGCGCGCGCCCAGGCCATCCGGTCGGGGGCCATGACGAGCTTCTCGGCGAACGGCTGGCCGAAGGGGCGGGTCGCGTCGATGCCGAGCTTGGCGGTGACGCCCCGGTCGTCGGCGCTCGGGTCGAGCAGCGCGCCGAGGCTCCCCGGGATCACGACCAGATCGCGGTCGGCCTGCATCCGCGTGGCGACCGCCCAGAGGACGTCCGACTCGTCGAACACGTCGATGTCGTCGTCCACCACGATCACGAGCTTCAGGTAGTGGTCCACGCCCAGCACGATCGGGATCGCGTGCTTGGCCTCGCCCGGCCGGCCCTGCCTGAGCGCGACGTAGGCGGTGAACGACGAGGTGCCCGAGAGGGGCACGTGGACGCCCGTGACGTTCGGGATGACCCGCGTGAGCGCGTTCAGGATCTCGGCCTCGCGGACCAGCCCGAGCGTCGTGATGTGGTCGCCGGCGCGCCCGGAGCCGATCGACTGGAACCACGGCCGCTCGCGCATCGCGACCGCCGTCACCGTGAAGACGTGCTCGGTCGAGCGCCGCGAGAAGTAGCCGGTGAACTCGCCGAACGGGCCCTCCGGCTCGCGCGCGCCCGCCGCGATCTCGCCCTCGATGACGATCTCGGCGTGGGCGGGCACGTGCAGGTCGATCGTCGTGCACGGCGCGACCTCGAGCGGCTCGCCGAAGAGCCCCCCGACCACCTCGAACTTGCCGACGTCGGCGGGCGGGTAGGCGAGCGAGCCCATGGAGACCAGCGGGTGCAGGCCGAGCACGACCGCGCACGGCAGCGCCTGCCCGCGCGCCTCGGCGCGCCGCTGGTACTCGAACATGCGGCGGCGCGAGTGGAGGCTCACGCCCATCCGGTCGCGCCCCTTGACCTGGAAGCGGTGGTAGCCCTCGGTCTCGACGCCCGTGTCCGGGTCGCGCGCGACCAGCATGCCGGCCGTGAGGTAGCGGCCGGCGTCGCCGGGGAAGTAGAGGGGAATCGGGAGCTGCGCCAGGTCCACCTCCGCGCCGCGGAGCACGCGGCGGTGGAAGGGCGGGTCGGGGACCACGACGGGCTTCCGGCGTTCCTTGATCCGCCGCGCGTACTCCTGCGCGAGGTCGCGCTCGGCGACGCCGAGGGCGAAGGCGAGCGCCCGGCGGCTCGCGATCACGTTGCAGACGACGGGGATGTCGTGGCCCGCGACCCGCTCGAACAGCAGCACGGGCCAGCGCCGGCGGCGCTCGTACTCGAGCACGAGCGCCATCACGTCGTAGTCGGCCGCGACGGGCTCGGCGACGCGCACGACCTCGTCGGGGTGGGCGCGCTCGTAGGCGGCGACGAAGCTCCGGAGATCCTGGCTCATGCGCGCCCTAGGCTAGCACCGACCCCGCCGGGTGTGCTATGTCTGTCGCTCGGATGCTGACGCTCGACCCCGCGCGCACCGCCGTCGTCGCGATCGACATGCACCGGGGCCACCTCGACCCGGCCGTGGCGACGCTGCCCCTGCCGGCCGAGCGCTGCGGGCCGGTCATCCGGCGGGCGGCCGAGCTGTTCGACGGCGTGCGCGCCCGCGGCGTGCCGGTCGTCCACGTGGTGACCGAGTACCGCGGCCCGGCCGAGATCGCGGCGAACCCGTTCTGGAAGGCGATCCACGACGACCCGAGCAAGGCGCGCAAGGGGATCCTGCACCACAACCTGGCGGGAAGCCCCGGCACCGAGATCATCCCGGAGCTCCACGACCCCCGCGACCTCGTCGTCCGCGGCAAGCGCCGCTACAACCCGTTCCAGGCGACCGACCTCGAGTTCACGCTCCGGCGCCGCCTCGGCGCGGACACGCTGATCCTCGCCGGGATCAACACCTCGACCTGCGTGCTCTGCGCCAGCTTCGAGGCGACGAACCTCGACTTCCGCGTGGTCGTCGCCGCCGACGCTGTGGACTCGATGGACGGCGAGGAGATGCACCGCTTCGCGCTCCGGCTCATCGGGGCCGCGCTGGGCTGGCCCCTCGGCAACGCGGAGATCCTGGCCGCCCTCGCCTGAGCGCGGGCCGACGGCTCAGCGGAACCTGGGCATGACCTCGCGCGCGAACAGCTCCATGGAGCGGCGGACCCGGTCCTGCGCGAGCCCGCCGAAGTTCATCCAGCAGAGGACCTGGCCCACGCCCATCGCGCGCATGGTCTCCAGGTGGCGCGCGACGGTGTCGGGCGAGCCGAAGGCGAGCGTTTCGGCGACGAGCTGCTCCCACGAGATCGTGGCGAGCCGCTCGGCCATCGCCCGGAACCCGGGCTGCAGCGCCGGGTGGGCGTCCTCGATCCTGTCCGGGATCACGAAGCGCCGGAAGGCCTCCTGGTACCACAGCTCGGCGTCCTTCGCCTCGGCGAGCGCCCGGGCGTCGGTCTCCGCGACGTAGATCTGGCGTGACACACCCCAGTCGCCGAGCAGCGCGGCGACGTCGGGCGCGCTCCGCCCGGCCTTCGCGAGCGTCTCGACGTAGGCGTCGCGGTGGGCGAGGAGCTGGTCCACCGGGCCGCGCAGGACCGAGTTCAGCATGGGCCAGCCGTGGCGCGCCGCGTTCTCGACGCCGTCGCGCGAGGCGCACACCTGGTAGAGCGGCGGGTGCGGCGTCTGCACGGGCTTGGGGATCACGCGCACGTCGTCCAGCGTGAAGAAGCGGCCCCGGAAGCTCACGCGCTCCTCCGTCCACGCGCGCCGCACGATCTCGACGGTCTCGTCGAACCGCTCGCGGCTCTCCACCTGGGGCACCCCGTAGCCGGCGAACTCGGCCGGACGGTTGCCGCGGCCCACGCCCACGTCGAGCCGGCCGCCCGAGATGATGTCCACGAGCGCCGTCTGCTCGGCCAGGCGCAGCGGGTGGTGGAAGGGCAGGATCGCGGCGGCGAGGCCGATGCGGATCCGGCGCGTGCGCGCCGCCGCGGCCGCGGCGAGCGTCGCCGGGTCCACGGACAGGCCGTAGTCGATAAAGTGGTGCTCGGTGACCCACACCTCGTCGAAGCCGAGCTCCTCGCTCCACTCCACCTGCTCCAGCTCGCGGCGGATGATGTCGGGGTGGTCGTGGCCCGGCGGGGCCTGGAAGAAGAAGAACGTGCCGAAGCGCACGTCAGGCGCCGAGGCCGGCGAGCCGCTCGAGGGTCGTGATCATCGCGGCGAGGTCCTCGCCGCCGCGGCCGGCGGCGACGGCCGCGGTGCAGAGCTGGTGGGTGAGGCTGGTGAGCGGCAGCGGGACGCCGAGGTGCTGGCCCTCCTCGAGCATCAGCTTGAAGTCCTTCAGGAACAGCTCGAGCTTCATCTCCGGCGCGAAGCGGCGCTCGACCATGAGCGGCCCGCGGATCTCGACCATGCGGGAGCCCGCGGCGCTGTCGCGGAAGATCGCCAGCAGCGCGGCGGGCGCGAGCCCGCCCTTGGCGCCGAGCACCAGCGCCTCGGCGAGCGCCGCGGTGTGGAGCCCGACGAGCATGTTCGTCGCGAGCTTCGCGAGCGTGGCGGCGCCGACCGGGCCCACGTGCAGGGTCTTGCGCGCGATCGCGTCGAACACCGGGCGGCAGGCCTCGAGGTGCGCGGGCTCGCCGCCCACGAAGATCGTGCAGTCCCCGCGGGCGACCATCGCGCTGGTGCCGCTCATCGGCGTGTCGAGGAAGGCCAGGCCGCGGGCCCGGGCCGCCTCGGCGAGGCGGAGCGTGAGCGCCCGGGAGATCGTGCTCATCTGGAGCAGCGTGGCCTGGCGCGGCGCCGTCGCGACGAGCCCGCCCGGGCCGAGGTACACGGCCTCGACGCTCTCGAGCGAGGGCAGGAGGCTGAACACGGCGTCGGCGCCCGCCGCGGCCTCGGCGACGCTCGCCGCGGACCGGAGCCCCCGCGGGCGGAGCGCCTCCCCCTGCGCGGGCCGCACGTCGTGCCCGACCACCTCGAAGCCGCCCTCGAGCAGCCGCGAGGCCACCGCGCTGCCGAGCAGCCCCACGCCGATGACCGCGATCCGTCGCATGGGCTCCCCTCCTCGGTCCGCCGGGGTGCTAGTGTTCGATCCTCGAAGTCATGTCGAGCCCCGTCGCACGTGGAGTCCGGGCCGCAGGCGCGGGCGGGAGGGGTCGACAGGACCACGCGGCAGGCGTCCGCGTGGCCCGTTGCGGCTGGGCTCCATCCGGGCGCTTGGGGGTCCGCCACCCACGCGGCGGGAACGGGCCCTGTCGACCCCTCCCGCCTGCGCCTGCGGCCCGTTACGCGGCGACCGGCGACACGACTTCGAGCACGGCACGCTAGAGCCCAAGGTACTTGGTCTTCACCTCGGTGTCGCCCCAGAGCGCGTCGGGCGCGCAGGAGTGGACGATGCGGCCCCGCGAGAGGACGTGCACGTGGTCGGCCACGCCGAGCGCCATCGCGATGTTCTGCTCGACGAGCAGGATCGAGAGCCCGTGCGCCTTGAGGTCCGCGATGACCTTGGCGACCTCGCGGACGAGCAGCGGCGCCAGGCCCTCGGTCGGCTCGTCCATGAGCAGCAGCTCGGGGTTCGTCATCAGCGCCCGCGCGATCGCCAGCATCTGCTGCTCGCCGCCCGACAGCTTGCCGGCGCGATGCTCGGCCCGCTCGCGCAGGCGCGGGAAGAGGGCCATCACGCGCTCGACGTTCCACGGCCCGCCGGGGCGCCGGGCGGCCACCGCGAGGTTCTCGGCGACCGTGAGCGACGGGAACACGCGCCGGCCCTGCGGCACCAGGCCGATCCCGAGATCGACGGCGCGGTTGGACGGCCACCCGGTGATGTCCGTGCCCTTGAAGACGACGTGGCCCTGCCGGGGCGGGGTGAAGCCGATGAGCGAGCGGATCAGCGTGGTCTTGCCCATGCCGTTGCGGCCCAGGAGCCCGACCACCTGGCCCTGCGCGACGCGCAGCGAGACGCCCTGGAGGACGTAGCTGTCGCCGTAGTAGGTGTGGACGTCCTGCACGTCGAGCATCACGCGGTCCCCATCGTGCCCAGGTAGATCTCCTGGACGAGCGGATTCGCGCGCACCTCGCCGGCCGACCCGTCGGCCACGATGCGGCCGTAGTGGAGGACGGTCACGCGGTCGGTCAGCTCGAAGGCGACCGCCATGTCGTGCTCGATGATCAGGATCGTG
>Ga0156035_1132_pt4 | contig 59792 bp, 56 predicted proteins | sample RifCSPlowO2_02_FD_107689 | JGI IMG/M metagenome (GOLD analysis project Ga0156035, IMG submission 107689) | Candidatus Rokubacteria bacterium RIFCSPLOWO2_02_FULL_73_56 | reverse complement strand
CCAGGAGACGAAAGCCTTCGTCTGCAACGTGAAGAAGGGGGTGGTGTAGCCATGGCCCGCACGCTGGCGATGTTCACGGACACCTCCCTGTGCATCGGCTGCCGCGCCTGCCAGGTGGCGTGCAAGCAGTGGAACGAGCTCGGCATGGAGGTGCCGGAGTGGACCGGCACCTACCAGAACCACGCCCACTTCACCGACCAGACGTACCGGCTCGTGCGGTTCGTCGAGGAGCCCAAGCCGACGGGCGACCTGGCCTGGCTGCTCATGTCCGACGTCTGCAAGCACTGCGCCGAGGCGGGCTGCCTGGAGGCGTGCCCGACGGGCGCGATCTACCGGACGGAGTTCGGCACGGTCAACATCAACCCGGACGTCTGCAACGGCTGCCGCTACTGCGTGGCCTCCTGCCCCTTCGGCGTGGTCGCGTTCAACGAGAGCACCGGCACGGCGAAGAAGTGCACGTTCTGCAACGACCGGATCCACAACGGCCTCGGGCCCGCGTGCGCCAAGGCCTGCCCCACGGACTCGATCCAGTTCGGGTTCCGCGACGACCTGGTCACGAAGGCGCAGAAGCGGGTGGAGACCCTCAAGGGTATGGGCTTCAAGGACGCGCAGCTCTACGGCGCCGACAGCAAGGGGTTCCTCGGCGGCCTGAACGCGTTCTTCCTGCTGCTCGCCAGGCCGTCCACCTACAACCTGCCGGACAGCCCGAAGCTGCCGCAGCGCAACGTGGTCGTCGACTCGCTGTTCTCGATCGGCTCGGCGCTCGTCGTCGGGCTCGGCGCGCTGCTCGCGTTCCGCGAGCGCGGGAAGGGGGCCGGCGATGCTTAAGAGCCCGGAGTGGGAGCTGATGATCGTCTGGTACTTCTTCCTCGGCGGCATCGCCGGGGGCGCGTACTTCACCGCCGCGATCGCCGACAGCTTCGGCGGCCCGCGGGACCGGGCGGTCGCCCGGGTGGGCTACCTCCTGTCGCTGCCGCTCACCGCGATCTGCGGGATCCTGCTCGTCGTCGACCTCGGCGTGCCCTTGCGGTTCCTGAACATGCTGGGCAAGTTCAGCTTCTGGAACCCCATGTCGATCGGCGCGTGGGGCATCGGCGTGTTCGGGCTGTTCACGCTCGTCTCCTCGGTGCTGAGCTTCTCGTCGAGCGCGCGCCGGGTCGTGCTGCGCCAGCGGATCGGCCTCGTCGGCTCGATCTTCGGCTTCTTCCTGGCGAGCTACACGGGGGTGCTCCTGGGCGGCACGGCGCAGCCGTTCTGGGGCGACGCCCGGCTGATGGGCGCCCTGTTCCTGGTCTCCGGCGCCTCGACCGGCATGGCGGCGATCTCGCTGATCCTCTTCCTCACCGGCGGCGCCGCGGGGGAGGGGTTCGGCAAGGTCAAGAAGGCCGACCGGTACTCGATGATCTTCGAGCTGGTCATCCTCGCGATCTTTCTCGCGCTGCTCGGCTCCGCGGCGCGGCCGCTCGTGGCGGGACAGTTCGCGCCGCTCTTCTGGGGCGGGCTCGTCGGCCTCGGCCTCGTGATCCCGCTCGTGCTGGACTTCGTGGGCCGGCGGGCCAAGGTCCTCCCGGCCGTCGCCGCGGTCCTGGTGCTGATCGGCGGCTTCGTCCTCCGCTACGTGGTGCTCATGTCGGTTCAGGCCTGAGCCGCGCCGCCTCGTGACCGTCGCCGCAAGGGGCCCGTTCGGGCCCCTTGCTTTGTCGGGCGGCGCGGGGGAGCCTCGTCCCATGTCGAGCCCGGACCTCAGGGAGGAGTGGGCGGACCTGCTGTCGCGGCGGCCCGAGTTCGCGGCGACGCTGGCGCCGTACGGCGACCTCGTCGAGCGCTGGGCCCGCTGGGAGCCGGGCCGGCCGCTCGCCCTCGGCTGGACCGCCGCCGAGTGCCGGGAGCGCTGGGCGCGCGGCGTCCCGCTCGTCGCCGCGGCCCCGCCCGCGATCCGCGCCGACCAGATCGAGGACCTCCTGGCCGCCGCGATGGATCATCTGGCGGCGCTCGGCGACGGCGTGCTCCCCGGCCTCCAGCGCCTCGCCCAGGCCTGGGACGCGGGGCGCCTCGGGCCGGCGGCGCTCCTGCCGGCGCCGGGACGCATCGGCTCGCCTGCGCTCGCCGAGCTGACCGGGCTGCCCGCCGGCGCCCTCGAGTTCCTCGCGTGCGGGAGCCTGCGCCCCGCGCTCGAGGCCTACTGCGCCCCGTGCCGCGCGCACCTGGACGACTTCGCCTGGGCGCTCGGCGTCTGCCCGTTCTGCGGCGCGCCGCCGGGCTTCGCGGACGTGATCGAGGACGGCCGCCGGCGCCTGGCCTGCCACCTCTGCGGCGGCGGCTGGCTCTTCTCGCGCACGCGCTGCCCCTTCTGCGGCACCGAGCGCACGCAGGACCTGGTCCGCCTGGAGCCGGAGGCACGCGACCAGGGCTACCTCGTCATCGGCTGCGACGCGTGCGGGAGCTATCTCAAGGAGCTCGACCGGCGCGTGCGCTGGAACGGGCGCTCCGCGCTCGTCGAGGACTGGGGCTCGCCCCACTTCGACCTGGTCGCCCGGCGCGCCGGCTACCACCGGCCGCTGCCGCTCCTGACGCAGCTCGCCGCCGGAGGGTAACTCGCATCGGAAATGTGGTAAACTCGCCCCAGTTCTGACATTTTGGCGCCATGCACGCGATCCTCATGAACCTGGCGATCCTGGCGTACGTCGTCGCGACGGGCCTGGCGTTCGCCTACCTGGTCGAGCGCCAGGAGTGGATCCATCGGCTCGCGCGGGTCGCCACGGGCGCGGGCTGGGCGCTGCAGACGACCGCGCTGGTCGCGCTCGGCCACGCGCTGGGCCGGCCGCCGCTCGGGAGCCTGCCCGAGGCGGTGTCGGTCGCCGTCTGGGTGCTCGTGCTGCTCGAGATGTGGCTGGAGCGGCGCTCGGGCCTGAAGGTCCTCGGCGCCTTCGTCCTGCCCATCGTGCTCGTGTTCAGCCTGAAGTCGGCGGCGGCCCACCAGCAGCTCCCCGAGATCGTGCCGACCCTGTCGGGCGCCTGGCTCTGGGTCCACATCGGGCTCGCGCTCATCGGCATCGCCGCCTTCGCGCTGAACTTCGCGGGCGCGCTGATGTACCTCCTGCAGGAGCGCCAGCTCAAGGCCCGGCGGCCCGGCGCGCTCTACTACCGGCTGCCGGACCTCGAGACGCTCGACCGGCTGACGTACCGCACGCTCGCGCTCGGGTTCCCGTTCCTCACGACCGGCCTCGTGCTCGGCGTGCTCTGGGCGGGCGCGGCGTGGGGCAGCGTCTTCGCCTTCGACCCGCTCGCGCTGCTCTCGGCGGTGGCGTGGGTGATCTACGCGGGCACGCTCGCGGGCCGGGCCGCCGGCTGGCACGGCCGGCGCGCCGCGTACTTCGCGGTCATCGGCTTCGCGGCGCTCGTGCTCACGCTCGGCGCGGGCCTGTTCCTGCCCGGCCGCCACGGCTAGCCGATGGCCCTGTTCGTCGCCGGGCTCAGCCACAAGAACGCGCCCGTGGAGCTGCGCGAGCAGCTCGCGCTCGAGGAGGACAAGCTCCGCGAGCTGCTGCGCGACGTCGCCGCGACGGGCGCCGCGCGCGAGGCGGTCGTGCTCTCGACGTGCAACCGCGTCGAGGTGTACGCCGTCGCCGAGGCGCCGGGCGAGGCGCGCGCGGCGATGTTCCGGCACCTCTGCCGCCACCGCGGCGTGGACCCGGCGGCGGTCGAGGCGGCGCTCTACACGCACCTCGAGGGCGACGCCGTCCGGCACGCCTTCCGCGTCACCGCGAGCCTCGACTCGATGATGATCGGCGAGCCGCAGATCCTCGGGCAGGTGAAGGACGCCTTCGCGCTCGCGCAGTCGTGCGAGACCGTGGGGCCGGCGCTCCACACGATGTTCACGCAGGCGTTCGCGGTCGCCAAGAAGGTGCGGACCGAGACCGAGATCGCGCGCCACGCGGTGTCGGTCTCCTTCGCCGCCGTCGAGCTGGCCAAGAAGATCTTCGGCGGGCTCGCGGGCAAGGCGATCCTGCTCGTGGGCGCCGGCAAGATGAGCGAGCTGGCCGCCAGGCATCTCGTCGAGCAGGGCGCGTTCCCGATCTACGTCGCCAACCGCACGTGGGCCCGCGCGCAGGACCTCGCGCGGGCGCTCGCGGGGACGCCGGTGCCGTTCGACGCGCTCGACGCGGCGCTCGCGGGCGCGGACATCGTCATCACCTCGACCGCGGCGAGCGAGCCCGTGGTGGCGCTCGACCGGGCGCGGGGCGCGATGCACGGACGCGGCGCGCGGCCGCTCTTCTTCATCGACATCGCGGTGCCGCGGAACGTCGAGGCGAGCGTCAACACGCTGGACAACGTCTACTGCTACGACATCGACGACCTCCGCCAGGTGGTGGACGCCAACATCCGCGAGCGCCTGCGCGAGGCGCAGCGCGCGGAGGCGCTGGTGGAGCGCGAGGTGGCCAGGTACCTCGCGCGCCTCGGCGACGTCGAGGTGATCCCGACGATCGTCTCGCTCCGCGAGCGCCTCGAGGAGATCCGCGCGGGCGAGGTGCGGCGGACGCTGGCGCGGCTCGGGGGCGCGAGCCCGGAGACGCGTGAGGCGATCGAGGCTCTCTCGGCGGCGATCGTGAACAAGATCCTCCACGCGCCGATCACCAAGCTGCGCGAGTCCTCGCGCGCGGGCTCGAGCCGCTCCTGGCTCGACCTGGTGCACGAGCTCTTCGCGCTGGGGCGGAAGTGACGCCGCTCCGCGTCGGCACGCGCGGGAGCGCGCTGGCGCTCGCCCAGGCACGGGCGGTGGCGGCGCGGCTCGAGGCGCTCGGCACGGGCGTCGAGATCGTGCCGATCCGGACCGAGGGCGACCGCCTGCTCGAGGCGCGGCTGGCGGCGCTGGGCGGCAAGGGGCTGTTCGTGCGCGAGATCGAGGAGGCGCTCCTGGCCGGCGCCGTGGAGTGCGCGGTGCACAGCCTGAAGGACCTCCCGGCGGAGCGGCCCGCGGGCCTCGTCCTGGCGGCCTTCCCGCCGCGCGAGGACCCGGGTGACGTGCTCGTGACCCGCGGGGGCGGCGGCCTGGACGATCTGCCGGCCGGGGCGGTGGTCGGCACCTCGAGCCCGCGCCGCCGCGCGCTGGCCCTCGCGCTCCGTCCCGACCTGGTGGTCGAGCCGATCCGCGGCAACGTGGACACGCGCCTGCGGAAGCTCGAGGACGGGGGCTTCGACGCGGTCATCCTGGCGGCGGCGGGCCTCCGGCGCCTGGGCCTCGCCCCGGCGCACGCCCGGCCGCTCGACCCGGAGGTGTTCGTCCCGGCCGTCGGCCAGGGCATCGTCGCCGTCGAGACGCGCCAGGCCGACGGCCGCGTGCGCGCGCTCCTCGCGGCGCTCGATCACGCGCCCACGCGCGCGTGCGCGCGCGCCGAGCGGGCCTACCTGGGGCGCCTGGGCGCCTCGTGCAACTCGCCGATGGCGGGCCACGCGCGGGTCGTGGGCGCGCGGCTCGAGATGGCGGGGCTGGTGGCGAGCGAGGACGGCACGCACGTGCTCCGCGGCGGCGACGCGGCGCCGGCGGCGGAGGCGGAGGCGCTGGGCCGGCGGCTGGCCGACGCGCTGCTCGCGCGCGGCGCGGCATCGGTGGCGGCGCTCCGCGTATGAGCACGACGCGCGCGCGTCGCGCGGCCGACACGCGGCCGCTGGCCGGGCGGACGATCGTCGTCACCCGCGCCGCGGCCCAGGCGCAGCGCTTCGTCCAGCTCCTCGAGTCCGCCGGCGCGCGCGTCGTCCACGCCCCGACGATCGTGGTCGAGGCGCCGCCCTCCTGGGAGCCGCTCGACGCCGCCCTCGACGCGCTCGACACCTTCACCTGGGTGGTCTTCACGAGCGTCAACGGCGTCGCGATGCTGGACCGCCGCCTCGGCGCGCGCGGGCTCGCGTGGCCCGCCGTGGGGCGCAAGCGGGTCGCCGCGATCGGGCCGGCGACGGCCGATGCGCTCGCCGAGCACGGCGTCCGCGTCGAGGTGGTGCCCGACGAGTACCGGGCCGAGGGGCTCGTCGAGCGCCTCCGGCCGCGGCTCGGGCCCGGCGACCGGCTGCTGCTGCCGCGCGCGAAGGAGACGCGCGACGTGCTGGTCGTCGAGCTGCGACGCCTCGGTGTGGAGGTCGTCGAGGTGCCGGTCTACCAGACGCGGCGCGCGGAGGACGGCGCGACGCGCCTGCGGGACGTGCTCGCCTCGGGCGGGGTGGACGCGGTGACGTTCACCAGCTCCTCGACGGCGCGGAACTTCGCCGAGCAGTTCACCGAGGAGGAGCGCCGCGCGTGGCGCGGGCGCGTCGCGGTCGCGTCGATCGGGCCGATCACCGCGGCGACCGCCGCCGAGTACGGGCTCGAGACGAGCGTGATGCCGAGCGAGTACACGATCCCGGCGCTGGCGCGGGCGCTCGAGGACTACTTCTCCCGCGTGCCCCGGCCGCCGGGCCGCCGGACCAAAAGGAGCGAGTGATGGCGCATCCCGTGTTCCGCCCCAGGCGTCTGCGCGAGAAGCCGCTGCTCCGCAAGCTCGTGCGCGAGACCACGCTGGGCGTCGACGACCTCCTCTATCCGCTGTTCGCCGTCCACGGCCGCGGCGTGCGCGAGGCGATCCCGTCGATGCCCGGCCAGGCCCGCCTCTCGGTGGACGAGCTGGTCAAGGAGGTCAAGGACGTCGCGGGCATGGGGATCCCCGGCATCGTCCTCTTCGGGCTGCCCGCGGAGAAGGACCCGCGCGGCTCCGAGGCGTACGCGGAGGACGGCATCGTGCAGCAGGCGGTCCGCGCCGTGAAGGACGTGGTGCCGGACCTGCTCGTGATCACCGACGTGTGCCTCTGCCAGTACACGAGCCACGGCCACTGCGGCCTCGTCGAGGGCGGCACGGTGCGGAACGACCCGACCCTCGAGCTGATCGCGCGCGTCGCCGTGTCGCACGCCGAGGCCGGCGCGGACATGGTCGCGCCCTCGGACATGATGGACGGGCGCGTCGGCGCGATCCGCGAGGGGCTCGACGAGGCGGGGTACGCCGAGACGCCGATCATGGCGTACTCGGCCAAGTACGCCTCGGCCTTCTACGGCCCGTTCCGCGACGCGGCGGACTCGGCGCCGCAGTTCGGCGACCGGCGCTCGTACCAGATGGACCCGGCGAACGGCGTCGAGGCCATGCGCGAGATCGCGCTCGACCTCGACGAGGGCGCCGACATCGTGATGGTGAAGCCCGCGCTGCCGTACCTCGACGTCATCTCGCGGGCGAAGGCGGAGTTCGGCGTTCCGCTCGCCGCGTACTCGGTCTCCGGCGAGTACGCGATGATCCGGGCGGCCGGCCGCCTGGGCTGGCTCGACGAGGAGCGCGCGATGCTCGAGGCGCTGACCGGGATCCGCCGGGCGGGCGCCGACATCGTCATCACGTACTTCGCGCGCGACGTGGCCCGCCTGCTCGAGCGGGGCGGCCTCGGCGGCTGACGGATGCAGATCTCGGCCAAGGGGGAGTACGCGATCCGCGCGGTGCTCGACCTGGCGCTCCAGCGCGAGCGCGGGCTCACCCCGATCCAGGAGATCGCGGCGCGGCAGGGGATCCCGCAGCGCTACCTCGAGCAGGTGCTCCTCGCGCTCAAGCGCGCGGGGCTCCTCGGCTCCAAGCGCGGCTCGACCGGCGGCTACCACCTGACGCGGCCGGCGGACGCGATCACCGTCGGCGACGTCCTGCGCGCGGTCGAGGGGCGGAGCGCGCCGTTCTCGGCGCAGCGCCGCGGCGGGCGCGACGGCGGCGGGGGCGACCTCGTGGAGCTGTGGGAGGAGGTCTCGCAGGCGGTCTCCGGGGTCGTGGACCGGCTCACGTTCGGCGAGCTGGCCGCGCGCGCGCGGGAGCGCCGCAGCACCGCGCGCCCGATGTACCACATATGACCCCGGGGCCAAGGCTCGCCGGCTCGGTGCTGGAGGCGATCGGCGGCACCCCGCTGATCCGCCTGAACCGCCTGCCGAAGCCCGGCGGCGCGGCCGTCGCCGCGAAGCTGGAGTCGGTCAACCCGGGCGGCTCGGTGAAGGACCGCATCGCGGCGGCGATGATCGAGGACGCCGAGCAGCGCGGGGTGCTCCGGCCGGGCGCGACGATCGTCGAGCCCACGAGCGGCAACACCGGGATCGGCCTGGCGATGGTGGCCGCGGTCAAGGGCTACCGCCTGATCCTGACGATGCCGGACGACATGAGCGTCGAGCGCCAGCGGCTGCTCGCCCGCTACGGCGCCGAGCTCCAGCTGACGCCGGCCGTCGAGGGCATGAGCGGGGCGGTGTACGCGGCGGAGGAGCTGGCGCGCGAGCACCCCGAGTACTTCATGCCGCAGCAGTTCCAGAACCCGGCGAACCCCGACGTGCACCGGCGCACGACCGCGCTCGAGATCCTGGAGGCCGTCGGCGGCCGGCTCGACGCGTTCGTCGCGGGCGTCGGGACGGGCGGGACGCTCACGGGCGTCGGCGAGGTGCTCAAGCAGAAGGTGGCGGGCGTGCGCGTGATCGCGGTCGAGCCCGCGCGCTCGCCCGTGCTCTCCGGCGGCAAGGCGCACCCGCACGCCATCCAGGGGATCGGGGCGTCGTTCGTGCCGGGCGTGCTGAACCCCGACGTGATCGACCGGATCGTCCAGGTGCGCGACGAGGACGCCCAGGCGTGGGCGCGGCGCCTCGCCCGCGAGGAGGGGCTCCTCGTCGGCGTCTCGGCCGGCGCCGCGGCGTTCGCCGCGTGCGCGGTCGCCGCCGCGCTCGCGCCGGAGCAGCTCGTGGTGACCGTGCTGCCCGACACGGGCGAGCGCTACCTGAGCCAGGGCTGACACCCATCGAACGAACCAGGAGACCGTGATATGCCGGTGACCGTGTACATTCCGACGCCGTTCCGCCGGGCCACGAACAACCGCGACCGGGTGGAGCTCCGGGCGGCGAGCGTCGGCGCGCTGCTCGACGAGCTCGAGCGCGCGCACGCGGGCCTCAGGGGCCTCGTGCGCGCCGAGGGCGGTGACGTGCACCACCACGTCAACATCTACGTGAACAACGAGGCCATCGACGCCCTCCAGGGGCTCCGCACGCCGCTCAAGGACGGCGACGAGGTCGCGATCATCCCGGCGCTCGCCGGCGGCGCGTGCTGACGCCGCGGGAGGCCGAGGCGATCCGTCGCCACGCCGTCGAGGAGTATCCGCGCGAGTCGTGCGGCGTCCTGCTGGTCCGGGGCGGCACCCGGCAGCTCCTCCGGTGCCGGAACGTCCAGGACGAGCTGCACGCGCAGGACCCGGTGCGCCATCCGCGCGACGCGCGGGCCGCGTACTTCATCGACCCCCGCGACCTGCTGCGGATCGGCCGCCTGGAGGGCGAGGGCTTCGCCGTGGCGGTCATCTACCACTCGCACGTCGACGCCGGGGCGTACTTCTCGCCGACGGACCGGCAGCAGGCCCTGCTCGGCGGCGAGCCCATGTACCCGGACGCCACGTACGTCGTGACCTCGGTCGTGACCGGGCGCGCGGCGGCGATGGCGGCGTTCCGCTGGAGCCCGGAGACGCGCGAGTTCGTGCCGGTGGACCAGGCCGCCGCGTCCTCGGACCCGCGCGAGCGCGCGGGCTGCGCGCTCGGCCGGGCCTGGGGGCTCCTGAACCGATTGTTCGTCCCACGGGGGAGACGCGTCCCATGAGCGACTCGAAGCGCCTGTTCGCGGCGGCGACACGTGTGATTCCCGGCGGCGTCAACAGCCCGGTCCGCGCCTTTCGCGGTGTCGGCGGCGAGCCCTTCTTCGTCGCGCGCGGCGCCGGCGCGCGGATCTGGGACGTGGACGGGCACGAGTACCTCGACTTCCTCGGCTCGTGGGGGCCGCTGATCCTCGGCCACGCCGCGCCGGCGGTCGTGGACGCCGTCGTCCGGACGGCGGCGCGCGGGACGAGCTACGGCGCGCCGACGCCGATGGAGGTCGAGATGGCGGAGGCGATCACCGCCGCCTACCCGTCGATCGAGCTGGTGCGGCTGGTCAGCTCGGGCACCGAGGCCGCGATGAGCGCGATCCGGCTCGCGCGCGGCGTCACCGGCCGGTCCGTGCTCGTCAAGTTCGACGGCTGCTACCACGGCCACGCCGACAGCCTGCTCGTGAAGGCCGGCTCGGGCGGCGCGACGTTCTCGATCCCGGACAGCGGCGGCGTCCCCGAGCCGCTCGCCGCGCTGACGCTCACCGCGCCCTTCAACGACCTCGAGGCGGTGACGGCGATCTTCGCCGCGCGCGGGCGCGAGGTCGCTGCCGTGATCGTCGAGCCCGTCGCGGGCAACATGGGCGTCGTCCCGCCGCGGGCCGGCTTCCTCGAGGGCCTGCGCGAGCTCACGCGGGCCCACGGCGCACTCCTGATCTTCGACGAGGTGATCACGGGCTTTCGCGTCGCCTACGGCGGCGCGCAGGAGCGTTACGGGGTGCGCCCCGACCTCACCTGCCTCGGCAAGATCATCGGCGGGGGCCTGCCGGTCGGCGCCTACGGCGGCGCCCGCGAGCTCATGCGGCACGTCGCGCCGCTCGGCGCCGTGTACCAGGCGGGGACGCTCTCGGGCAACCCGCTCGCGGTCGCGGCGGGGCTCGCGACGCTCCGCGAGCTCGCCGACCGGAAGGCGTACCCGCGGCTCGAGGCGCTGGGCGCGGCGCTCGAGCAGGGCCTGCGGCAGGCGGCGGCGCAGGCCGGCGTCGAGCTCTGCGTGAACCGCGTGGGCTCGATGCTCACCGGCTTCTTCTGCGCGCCCCCGGTCGGGGACTACGCCTCGGCGCGGCGCGCGAGCACCAAGCGCTACGCGCGCTTCTTCCACGGCATGCTCGGGCGCGGCGTGTTCCTCGCGCCCTCGCAGTTCGAGGCGGCCTTCGTGTCGCTCGCCCACACCGACGCCGACGTCGCGCAGGCCGCGCGCGCCGCGGCCGAGGCGATGCGCGAAGCGGCCCGGGAGGATTGACTCCGTCGGTGACCGCGTGATAGGGTTCACAAGCATTTTCCAATCCCCCGGAGGGCGATCGATCGTCGATGGGCGCAAAAGCTGGCGTGGGAGCACTCGGCGTGGTGCTCCTGGCCGTTCTGATCTTCGTCGCGGTGTCCTCCTGGAGTCGCCAGCCCGCCGTGGCGCGGCCCTCGGTCCAGCCGATCGACTTCCCCCACGTCGTGCACGTGCAGACGTACAAGATCGACTGCCAGTACTGCCACAGCGACGCGCGGCGCTCGGAGTACGCCGGGCTGCCGTCGGTCGAGCGCTGCATGGGCTGCCACAAGATCACGGGCGCGCAGCTGCCGGAGATCAAGAAGCTCGCCGAGTACTTCGCCAGGAAGGAGCCGATCCCGTGGGTGCGGGTGAACAAGCTGCCGGAGTTCACCTACTTCCCGCACAAGGCCCACGTCCGCGCCAGCGTGAAGTGCCAGACCTGCCACGGGGAAGTCGAGAAGATGACGACGTTCGCGGCCGCGCCGGGACCGCGCCTCGCGAACGATCTGCTGAACCTCGCGGGCTTCCGCCCCGCGCCGCCGCCGCTGACGATGGGCTGGTGCGTCGACTGTCACCGCGAGCAGAACGCGCGCGAGGACAAGAAGGCGCCGCTCGACTGCGTCGCGTGCCACCACTGAGCGCGCGGCGGCGGCGATGAACCGGCGCGACTTCTTCAAGATCGTCGGCGCGACCGGCGCGGCCGCCGCGACCGCGGGCTGCCAGGGCGCGGGCGAGCACATCCTGCCGCTCGTCGTGCCGAACGAGCAGCTCGTCCCGGGCGTCGCGTCGTGGTTCGCGACCGTGTGCCGCGAGTGTCCCGCGGGCTGCGGCGTGCTCGCGCGGAATCGCGACGGCCGCGTCGTGAAGCTCGAGGGCAACCCCGACCACCCCGTGAACGCCGGGGCGCTCTGCATCCGCGGCCAGGCGGCGCTGCAGGGGCTCTACCACCCCGACCGCTTCGCCGGCCCGCTGGTGCGCGCGGGCGGCGGCCTCACGCCCGCGACGTGGGAGAACGCGCAGAAGCTCGTCGTGGAGCGGCTCGCGGCCCTGCGCGGCGCCGGGAAGGGGCGGGCGGTCGCGCTCGTCACGCAGCTCGAGCAGGGGAGCCTCGGGGTGCTCGCCGACCGGTGGACGCAGGCGCTCGGCGCGCGCCCGCACGTGACGCTCGAGCCGTTCGCCTACGAGGCGATCCGCGCGGCGAGCCGGATCACCTTCGGCCGCGACGCGATCCCGTACTACGCCCTGGAGGAGGCGCAGGTCGTCGTCTCCTTCGGCGCCGACTTCGTCGAGACGTGGCTCTCGACGGTCGGCTACACGCGGGCGTTCGCGCGCATGCACGCGTTCCGCGACGGGCGCGCGGGCACGTTCATCCACGTCGAGCCGCGCCAGTCGCTGACCGCGTCGAACGCCGACGAGTGGGTGCGGAACGCGCCCGGCACGGAGGGGATGGTCGCGCTCGCGGTGCTCAGGCTGATGCTCGAGGAGGGGCTCGGGGACCGCCGGTTCGCCGACGCGGTGGCGCGGGTGGACGTGAAGCAGGTCGCCGAGCGGAGCGGCGTCGCCGAGGCAACCCTCCGGCACCTGGCCCGGGCCTTCGGCCACGCGCGGCCGGGTCTCGCGATCGGCGGCGGCGTCGCGGTGAGCGGGACCAACGCGACCGAGACGCAGGTCGCGATCAACCTGCTGAACGCCGCGGCCGGCAACGTGGGCCGCACCGTGCGGTTCGGGCCCGACTCCGCCTACGGCCGGGTGACGCCGTACGCGGAGGTCGCGCAGCTCGTCCAGGCCATGCAGCGGGGCGAGATCGAGGTGCTGCTGCTCGGCCAGGGCGTGAACCCCGTCCACGCGCTCCCCGCCGGCCTCGGATTCGCCGAGGCGGCGCGCAGGGTCGGGCTCGTGGTGAGCCTCGCCACGCAGCCGGACGAGACGACGGCCCTCGCGCACGTGATCCTGCCGGACACGCACTGGCTCGAGGCGTGGGGCGACTACGCGCCGCGCGAGGGCGTGACGGGGCTGCTCCAGCCGACGATGTCGCCCGTGCGCGACGCGCGGCCGCTGGGCGACGTGCTCCTCGCGGTCGGCCGGGCGGTCCTCGGCAGCGAGGAGGGCAAGGGGCCGCTGCCGTGGGCGTCGTTCGAGCAGTACCTCAAGGCCGCCTGGGAGCCGGTGGTGCGCGGCCAGTGGGCGGCCGCGCTCCGGCAGGGCGGCGTGTGGCGCGACGTCGCGCCGGCGGCCGTCCAGGCCACGGCGGGCCCGCTGGCGGCGGGCGCCGCCGCGCTCGAGGGCGACGCCGGCGGGTTCGCGCTGCTCGCGTACCCGTCGCTGCGCTTCTACGACGGCCGCGGCGCGAGCCGCGCGTGGCTCCAGGAAGCGCCCGACACGATGACCCAGGCGGTGTGGGACGCGTGGGTGGAGGTCCCGGCGGAGGCGGCGGCCCGGCTCGGCGTCGCCACGGGCGACGTCGTCCGCGTCAGCTCGCCGCACGGCGCGCTCGAGCTGCCCGCCTACGTGTCGGCGACGCTCCACCCGCAGGCGGTCGCGATCCCGCTCGGGCACCGCTACGCGCCGTACCACGTGCCGCGCTACGTCGCGGCGGCGCCGACCGCGATGAGCCCGGCGGCGCTCCTCGGGCCGGCGACGGACGCGGCGTCGGGCGGCGCGGCGTGGCTCGGGGTGCGCGTGACGCTCGCCCGGACCGGCGCGCGGCGCCCGCTCGCGATCCTCCAGGCGACGCACGACCAGGACCACCGCGAGCTCGCGCAGCACGTGGACCTGCGCGCCGCACGCGAGCAGGCGCTGCGCGGCCGCGCCGGGCGGCACGAGACGATCAGCATGTACGCGGATCAGGTCTACCCGGGCTACCACTGGGGCCTGGCGATCGACGTGGACGCGTGCGTCGGCTGCCAGGCGTGCGTCGTCGCGTGCCAGGCCGAGAACAACGTGGCGGTGACGGGCAAGGCGTCGGCCGCCTACGGACGCCAGCTCCACTGGATCCGCATCGAGCGCTGGGCCGAGGGGCCGGCGGCGCACCCGACCAACACGTTCCTGCCGATGCTCTGCCAGCACTGCGAGGTCGCGCCGTGCGAGCCCGTGTGCCCTGTCTTCGCCGCGTACCGGACCGAGGAGGGCCTGAACGGGCAGGTCTACAACCGCTGCGTCGGCACGCGCTACTGCGGCAACAACTGCCCGTACCACGTGCGGCGGTTCAACTGGTTCCAGTACGAGTTTCCCGCCCCGCTCGAGGTGCAGCTCAACCCGGACGTCACCGTGCGCCAGCTCGGCATCATGGAGAAGTGCACGATGTGCATCCAGCGCATCATCGCCGGCAAGGACCACGCCCGCGACGCGAAGCGGACCGTGCGGGACGGGGACATCCTCACGGCGTGCCAGCAGACGTGCCCGACGCGGGCGATCACGTTCGGCAACCTCACGGACGACACGAGCGCGGTGACCGGTCTCCGGCACTCGCCGCGCGCGTACACGGTGCTCGAGGAGCTGGGGACGCGGCCCGGCGTGACCTACCTCAAGAAGGTCGTCCGGGAGCACGCCTGAGGCGATGAGCGACCAGCCGACCGGCACCCCGACCTTCGCCGACGTCAACCGCGACGTGCTGCGCACGCTCGAGCCGCCGGGCCACCGCTACTTCGCCTGGATGTCCGTTGTCGCCCTGATCCTGGCGGGCGGCATCCTGTTCTGGACGGGCCAGGTCTGGTGGGGCATCGGGATGGCGGGCAAGCGCGTCCCGCAGATGTGGGCGCTCTACATCACGACGTTCGTGTTCTGGATCGGCATCGGGCACGCCGGCACGCTGATCTCGGCCGTGCTCTACCTCTTCCGCGCGCGCTGGCGGACCTCCATCTACCGCGCGGCGGAGGCGATGACGATCTTCGCGGTCCTGACCGCCGGCCTCTTCCCGCTGATCCACGCCGGGCGCATGTGGTTCGCCTACTTCCTGCTGCCGTACCCGAACCAACGTTACCTCTGGCCGAACTTCCGCTCGCCGCTCGTCTGGGACGTGTTCGCGATCTCGACGTACCTCAGCATCAGCACGGTCTTCTTCATCGTCGGCCTCGTGCCCGACATCGCCGCGCTCCGCGACGCCTCCACGGGCTGGCGCCGGCGCATCTACGCGCTGCTCGCCCTCGGCTGGGAGGGCTCGGACAACCAGTGGCGGCACTACCGGCGCGCGTACGGCCTCTTCGCCGCCCTCGCGACCCCGCTGGTGCTGTCGGTGCACAGCGTCGTGTCCTGGGACTTCGCGATGGCGCTCGTCCCGGGCTGGCACTCGACGCTGTTCGCGCCGTTCTTCGTCGACGGCGCGATCTTCTCGGGCTTCGCGATGGTCGCCGTGCTCGTGCTCCCGATGCGCCACTTCTTCGGGCTCCACGCCTACATCCGGGACAAGCACCTGGACGCGATGTCCAAGCTCATCCTGGTGACGAGCCTGGTCCTGACCTACTTCTACCTCTCGGAGATCTTCACGGCGCTCTACAGCGGCGACCACTTCGAGAAGGCGTCCCTGTTCTGGAAGGTGACCAGGACCTACGCGTGGGCGCTCTGGCTCATGTACTTCTGCAACTGCATCGCCCCGCTGATCTTCTTCGTGAAGAAGGCGCGGACGCACCCGGTCGTCATCTACGTCGTCTCGATCCTCGTGCTGATCGGGATGTGGTTCGAGCGCTTCAACATCATCGTCCCCTCGCTGGCCCACGGCTTCTACCCCTACACCTGGGGCATCTTCGTGCCGTCGCCGACGGACACGGGGATCGTGATCGGCAGCTTCGCCTGGTTCTTCCTGCTGTTCCTCGGGTTCATCAAGCTGATGCCCTCGCTCTCGATCGTCGAGGTGAAGGAGACCCTCCCGCCGCCGATGAGGGACACGCGCCATGGCGCCCACCACTGAGACGATCGTGGGCGTGTTCGCCCACGTCGACACCACGGTGCGCGCCCTCGAGGAGCTGAAGGCGAAGGGCTATCACGACCTCACGGTGTACACGCCGGTCCCCGTGCACGAGATCGAGGACGTGGTGGAGCGTGACCGGCCGGTGAGCCGCGTGCGCCTGTTCACGCTGCTCGGCGGCCTCACCGGGGCGTTCTCGGGCTTCATGCTGACGATCTGGTCGGCGATGCAGTGGAACCTGGTCACCGGCGGCAAGCCGATCGCCTCGCTCCCGCCGTTCGTCGTCATCGCGTTCGAGCTGACGATCCTCTTCGGCGGCATCGCGACCCTGATCGGCATGGTGGTCCTCGGCCGCCTGCCGAAGTTTCGTCCCTCGCCGGGCTTCGACCCCCGCTTCACGCGGGACCGGTTCGGCGTGGCCGTCCACTGCGCGCCCGACCGCGGCGGGTCCGTGCGCGAGATCCTGGGGGCCGCCGGCGCGGAGGAAGTGAAGGCGGTATGAAGTACGTCTTCGTCCTCGCGCTGCTGATCGTCGTCGGCTCCGCCGGGCTGATGGGCGTCGCGCTGGTCGTGCGATTCAACGACAACATGACGCAGACGCCGCGGGTCATGCCCGGCGAGCGCGTGTTCCCCATGCCGTCCGGCGTGGTGCCGCGGGGCGGCGAGCTCGTGATCCCGAAGGAGCAGCGCGAGCTGGCGGCGAAGGCGCCGAACCCGGTGAAGGGGACGGCCGACTCGATCGCGATCGGGCGCGACCGCTTCGCGACGTTCTGCGCGCCCTGCCACGGCCCCGAGGCCACGGGCGGCGTGACGGGGCCCGTCGCCACGAAGTTCATCCCGCCCCCGGACCTCACGAACGCCGAGCTCCAGAAGGCCCGGACGGACGGCTACTGGCACAGCTACATCGTCGTGGGCGGCGCGGTGATGCCGGCCTACGGCGAGGCGCTGTCATCCGAAGAGGCGTGGCACATCGTGAACTTCCTCCGCTCGCTGGCACGCAAGTGACCCTGGTCTGGACCCTCGTCGCGGCGATCGGCGCCGTCACCTTCGCCGTCGGCCTGGCCTCGGAGGACGCCGCGCACGTCTGGGCCATCTACCTCGTGAACGTCGTGTTCTGGTCCGGGCTGGCCGCGACGGGCCCCGCGATCGCCGCGATGATGCAGCTCACCGAGGCGCGGTGGTCGCCGGGCGTGCGGCGGATCGCGCTCACGACGTCCGGCTTCCTGCCCGTGTCGTTCGTCCTGCTCGCGGTGCTCTACGCGGGGCGCGCGGCGCTCTACCACTGGGAGACCGCGCCGGTGCCCGCGAAGGCGGCGTGGCTCAACACGCCGTTCTTCTGGCTGCGGACGCTCGGCGGCGCCGCGCTGCTGTTCGGCGTCTGCCTGGCCTTCGTGAGCGCGCTCCTGCGCGACACGGTGCCGCCGGACGACCCCGGCGTGCGGCGGAGGCGCAACCGCCTCGCGGTCGTCCTGCTCATGCTCTGGGTCGTCGTCGTGTCGCTCTGGGGCTTCGACCTGGTCATGTCGATCGACCCGACGTGGTACAGCGGACTCTTCGGCGGCTACTTCGTGGTGAGCACGCTCTACACGACGTTCTGCCTGCTGGCGATCCTGACGGTGCGCGCCAACGCGCGCGGCCAGGCGTCGATCCCGCCCGCGGCGATCCAGGACGTCGCGAAGCTGCAGTTCGCGCTGGCGGTGATGTGGATGTACTTCTTCTGGTCGCAGTACCTCGTGATCTGGTACGGCAACGTCCCGGTCGAGACCCGGTTCTTCGTCCAGCGCTTCTTCGTGCAGCCCTGGAACGCGGTCGCGTGGGTCGTGTTCACGGTCGGCTGGCTGATCCCGTTCGTGTACCTGCTCAAGCGGCTGACGGGCCGCCCGCCGCGGCGGCACACGCCGCTGGTCGTGGTGGCGCTGTTCGGCCTGTTCGCGATCTTCCTCGAGCGCGTCTTCGTCGTGTTCCCGGCGGTCAGCGGCGATCTCGGGCTGCCCGTCGGCGCGAGCGACGTGCTGATCACGGCGGGCTTCCTCGCGCTCTTCATCCTGAGCCGGCGCTGGTTCTTCAGCCGCTACCGTCCCGTCCTCAACCTCCCGCACACCGGGCAGCATTAATCGAGTGGGGGGCCCCGAGATGGCCCCCGGGACCACGCGCCGGGGGTAGAGTAGCGGCATGCTGACCGTCGAGGAGGCGCTCACCGCGATCCTCTCGCGCGTCCGCCCGCTCGGGACCGAGCGGGTGGAGCTCCTGGCCGCGCTCGGCCGCGTCCTGGCCGAGCCGATCGTCTCGCGCCGGGTGATCCCGCCGTGGCCGAACTCCTCGATGGACGGCTACGCGCTGCGCGCGGAGGATACGCGCGCCGACGGCGCCGGGCTCCGCGTGGTGGGCCGCGTCACGGCCGGCTCGCTCCCCCCGCGCGCCCTCGGGGCGGGCGAGGCGATGCGCATCTTCACGGGCGCGCCGCTGCCCGACGGCGCCGACGCGGTGGTGCCGCAGGAGGACGTGACGCTGGAGGGCGAGTGCGTGCGGATCCCCGGACGCGTGGCGCGCGGCGCCTGCGTGCGCCCGATCGGCGAGGACGTGCGCGCCGGTGACCTCGTGCTCGAGCCCGGCCACGGCCTCGGTGCCGCCGAGATCGGCCTCCTGGGCACCCTCGGCTACGCGCGCGTGGCGGTGGGCCGGCGGCCGCGCGTCGCGATCCTGTCCACCGGCGACGAGCTCGCCGAGCTCGGCACCGAGCCGGGCCCGGGGCAGATCCCGAACACGAACAGCTACGCGCTGATGGCGCAGGTGCTGGAGGCGGGCGGGGAGCCCGTGAACCTCGGCGTGGCGCCCGATCGCCTGGAGGCGATCGAGGCACGCGTGCGCGCCGCCGGCGCCGCGGACGTGCTCGTCTCGTCGGCGGGCGTCTCGGTCGGCGAGCTCGACCTCGTGCGCGAGGCGCTCACGCGCGCCGGCGCCACGCTCCACCTCTGGCAGGTCTCGATGCGGCCGGGCAAGCCGGTCACGTTCGGCTCGCTCGGCGGGCGGCTGGTCTTCGGCCTGCCCGGCAACCCGGTGTCCGCGATGGTCACGTTCGAGCTGTTCGTCCGCCCCGCGATCATGCGGCTGGCGGGCGCGCGCTCGTTCGAGCGCCCGCGCGTCCGCGCCCACGCGCTCGCGCCGATCGCCAACCCGGGCACGCGCCGCGGCTACCTGCGCGTGACGCTGCACCCGGACGCCGGGGGCTGGGGCGCGCGCCTGACGGGCGGGCAGGGCTCGGCGATCCTGCGCTCGATGGTCGCGGCCGACGGTCTCGCCGTCGTCCCGGGCGACACGCGCGTGCCCGCCGGCGGCGAGCTCGAGGTGATCCTGCTGCGCCCGCTCCCGCCTGGGGCGCGCTGAGCCGGGGCCGCGGTTGACTTCGTTTTCGGGCGCGTGCTACGGTCGGCGCGGATGAATCGCGCCCTCGGTGTGGCGGCCGTGCTGGCTCTGCTCGCGAGCGGCTGCGCGAGCCGCGGCACGGTCAGTCGTCTCGCGGCCGATGTCGAGCGGCTTCGCACCGACCTGACCGCGCTTCGCGCCTCCCAGGAGACCACCGCGCGCGACGTGACGCGCGCGCGGAACGACCTCGCCGGGCTGGACGCCCGCCTGGCCGACACCCGGGCCGGCGTGCGGACCGCCGGCGAGGAGATCGTCACGCTGAGCCGGCGGCTCCAGGCCGCGGAGGCGGCGATCGGCGAGGCGCGCGCGCGCGTGCAGGCGCTCGTGACGCCCCCCGCGCCGGCCGCGCCGCGGCCCGCGCCGGCCCCCGAGCGCTCCCGCCGCGAGCCGCCCGCGGCGCGGCTGGCGGGGCCGGAGCAGGCGTACGCCGCCGCGCTGGCCGCGTTCCGGGCGCGGGAGCATGGCCAGGCCGTGCTGGACCTCCTCGATTTCCTCGCGAAGTATCCCAGGCACCCGCTCGCCGCGAACGCGCAGTACTGGATCGGCGAGGCGTACTACGTGCAGCACGACTACCGCCAGGCGCTCGTCGAGTTCGAGCGGGTGCTCGAGCACGGCGAGGGCAAGGCGGCCGACGCGCTCCTGAAGATCGGTCTCTGCTACCTGAACCTCCGCGACGCCCGGCGCGCCCACCAGGCCTGGATGCGCGTGCTCAGCGAGTACCCCCGCGCCGAGGCCGCCGGGAAGGCCCGCGTCTTCCTGCGCACCCACGCCGCCCGCCGCCGCTGAGGCGGCAGCACCGTATCCATTCGGATTCTTTGAGGGGGGCGCCCCCTCCGGTATACTGCAAGTCCCGCTGCACCCGTCGCAACGATGAACCGTCTCGAGCCAGGCGATCCCGGCTATCCGGCGCTCCTCGCCGCCGTGCCCGCACGGCCCGCGCTCGACGTGCGCGGCACGCTCACCGCGGACGACGCGCTCGCGGTCGCGATCGTGGGCGCGCGGCGGGCGACGCCGTACGGCGTGGCCGTCGCCGAGCGGCTCGCCGCGGATCTCGCGGCGCGCGGCGTGACGATCGTGAGCGGGCTCGCGCGCGGCATCGACACGGCGGCCCACCGCGGCGCGCTCGCGGCGGGCGGCCGGACGCTCGCCGTGCTCGGCTCGGGCATCGACGTGGTCTACCCGTCCGAGAACCGCGCGCTCGCGCGCGCGATCGAGCGGCAGGGCGCCCTGCTCTCGCAGTTCGCGGCCGGCGCGCCGGGGCTGCCCGGGCACTTCCCGGCGCGGAACCGGACGATCGCGGGGCTCGCCCTGGGCGTCGTCGTGGTCGAGGCGGCCGAGCGCAGCGGGGCCCTCATCACGGCCGGCTTCGCGGGCGATCTCGGCCGCGAAGTGTTCGCAGTTCCAGGCCGAATCACCTCCGCGGCGAGCGCCGGGGCGCACAGGCTGATTCAGGACGGTGCTAAACTGGTCACGTGTTGGCAGGACGTCGTGCAAGAATTGCCGGAACAATGGAGACGCGCGCTCCGCGCGGCGACGACGACGGACGGGCCCGCGGGGCCCGGCCCTCGGGGGGACGAGGCACGCATGCTGGACGTGCTGGCGCCGGACGAGCCGCAGCACATCGAGCGGCTGATCGCCCGCGGCGGGCTCGACGCGGGCCGCGCGGCGGCGGCCCTCGTGGCGCTGGAGCTCGCGGGGCTCGCGCGCCAGCTCGCGGGGCAGCGCTGGGTGCGGAGCGTCCCGCAGGCGGGGAGAGGGTAGTGGCGAAGCGCTCGCTGGTGGTGGTCGAGTCCCCGACGAAGGTGAAGACGATCCAGAAGTATCTGGACTCGGGCTTCATCGTGAAGGCGTCGATGGGACACGTGCGCGACCTGCCGAAGTCGCAGCTCGGCGTGGACCCGAAGAAGAACTTCAAGCCGAAGTACGTCGTCGCGCCGGCGAAGAAGAAGGTCCTGGACGAGCTGAAGAAGGCGGCCGCGAAGGCCGACGCGCTGTACGTCGCGACGGACCCGGACCGCGAGGGCGAGGCGATCGGCTGGCACCTCGCGCAGGAGCTCGCCGTCGACCGCAAGAAGGTCTACCGGGTCACGTTCAACGAGATCACCGAGCGGGCCGTCCGGGCCGCGTTCGTTCGCCCCGGCAAGATCGACCTCAAGAAGGTCGACGCGCAGCAGGCGCGGCGCGTCCTCGACCGGCTCGTCGGCTACAGCCTCTCGCCGCTCCTCTGGGAGAAGGTCCAGCGCGGGCTCTCCGCCGGCCGCGTCCAGTCGGTGGCCGTGCGCATCATCGTCGACCGCGAGCGCGAGATCCAGGCGTTCGTGCCGGTCGAGTACTGGTCGCTGCACGCCCGCCTGGCGGGCGCGCAGCCCCCGGAGTTCGTCGTGACGCTGAAGGAGGTCGCGGGCGCGAAGGCCTCGCTCGGCGACGAGGCGGCGACGCGCGCGCTGATGGCGTCGGTGGAGGGCGCGCGCTTCGTCGTCCGCTCCGTCACGCGCGGGGAGCGCAAGCGCAACCCGGCGCCGCCGTTCATCACCTCGACGCTGCAGCAGGAGGCGGGGCGCAAGCTCGGCTTCACGGCGAAGAAGACGATGACGGTCGCCCAGCAGCTCTACGAGGGCATCGACCTCGGGGCCGAGGGGGCCGAGGGCGTGATCACCTACATGCGCACGGACTCGGTCCGCGTCGCGCGCGAGGCCCAGGACGAGGCGCGCGGCTGGATCGTCGCGCGGCTCGGGCCCGAGTACGTGCCGGGGACGCCGCCGGCGTACCGCTCGCGCGGCAGCGCGCAGGAGGCGCACGAGGCGATCCGGCCCTCGGAGGTCCGCCACGACCCGCGGGCGGTCGCGCGCTTCCTCACGAAGGACCAGCTCGCGCTGTACCGGCTGATCTGGGAGCGCTTCGTGGCGAGCCAGATGATGCCCGCCGTGTACGACACGGTCGCCGCCGACGTCGAGGCCGGGCCGTGCCTGTTCCGCGCCCTGGGCTCGACGCTGCGCTTCAAGGGCTTCACGGCGGTCTACGAGGAGAGCCGCGAGGACGACGCGCCGCCGGCCGACGAGGAGCCGGAGGGCGCGATCCCTCCGCTGGCGCCGGGCGAGACGCTGCGCCTGCTCGGGCTCGACCCGAAGCAGCACTTCACCCAGCCGCCCCCGCGCTACACGGAGGCCTCGCTCATCAAGGTCCTCGAGGAGCTCGGCATCGGCCGCCCGTCCACCTACGCCTCGATCCTCGGCACGATCATCAACGACCGGGGCTACGTGCACCGGGAGCGCCGCACCCTCATCCCGACCGAGCTCGGGATGACCGTCACGGACCGGCTCCGCCCGTTCTTCCCCGAGATCATGGACGTCGAGTTCACCGCCCAGATGGAGAACTCGCTCGACGCGATCGAGGAGGGCAAGCGCGAGTGGGTGCAGACCGTGCGCGAGTTCTACGAGCCCTTCAAGGTGGATCTCGCGCGGGCCCGCAAGAACATGGTCAACGAGAAGGCCGGCGAGGAGATCGGCGAGGCGTGTCCGGAGTGCGGCGAGCCGCTGCGCGAGCGGCGCGGCCGCTTCGGCAAGTTCATCGCCTGCTCGGCGTACCCCGACTGCAAGTACAAGCGCAACCTGCCGGGGCAGGAGCGGGCCGAGGACCAGCCGACCGACGAGACGTGCCCGACGTGCGGCAAGCCGATGGTCATCAAGCACGGCCGCTTCGGCAAGTTCATCGCCTGCTCCGGGTACCCCGAGTGCCGGACGACCAAGCCGGTGACGCTCGGCATCGCGTGCCCCGAGCCCGGGTGCACGGGCCAGCTCGTCGAGCGGCGCTCCAGGCGCGGGCGGACGTTCTACGGCTGCTCCGCGTACCCGGACTGCACGTTCGTCCTGTGGCAGCGCCCCGTCGCGACGCCGTGCCCCACGTGCGGCGCGGCCTTCCTCACGGAGCGCGCGGCGCGGGGCCGCGTCACGCAGCGGTGCGCGCGCCAGGGCTGCGACTTCGAGCGGGAGGCCGAGCTCCCGGTGGCATGAGCGACCGGCTGGCCGCGTTCCTCAGGCACCTCTCGCTGGAGAAAGACGCCTCGCCGCATACCCTCCGGGGCTACCGGACCGACCTCGTCGAGTTCCAGGGGTTCGTCGGCCCCGCGCGGCGCCTCGAGGACGTGGACGCGCGCACGGTGCGCGCTTTCCTGGCGCACCTGCACGGCCGCGGCCTCGACCCGGCCTCGGTCGCGCGCAAGCTCGCGGCGCTGCGGAGCTGGTTTCGCTTCCTCGTGCGCCGCGGGGTGCTGGCGCGGAACGTCGCGCGCGAGGTCCGGGGCCCGCGCCTGCCGCGCAAGCTCGTCTCGTTCCTGCCGATCGACGAGGCCACGACCCTCGTGGAGGGCCGTGCGGTGGGCGGGGCCCAGCGGGCGCGGGACATCGCGATCCTGGAGCTGCTCTACGCCTCGGGGCTGCGCGTCGCCGAGCTGGCGGCGCTCGACGTGGCCGACGTGGACCTGACCGAGCGGACGGTGCGCGTCCTCGGCAAGGGGCGGAAGGAGCGGATCGTCCCGTTCGGCGCCAAGGCGGCGCGCGCGCTCGACGCCGCCCTCGGGCCGCGGGCGCGGGCGCGCGGCCCGCTCTGGCGCAACCGCCGCGGCGGCCGGCTCACGGCCCGCGCGATCCACGCGATCGTCCGCCGGTGCGCGCGGGCGGCCGGGATCGCGCAGCCCGTGAGCCCGCACACGCTGCGCCACACCTTCGCCACGCACCTGCTCGACGCGGGCGCCGACCTCCGGGTGATCCAGGAGTTCCTGGGCCACAGCCGCCTGTCCACCACCCAGCGCTACACCCACGTGGGCGCCGACCAGCTCATGCGCGTCTACGACGCCGCCCACCCGCGCGCCCGCGCGCGCGCCTGAGCCGGGCATGGCCGCCGGGCCCGACGTCCACGCCACCACCATCGTCTCGGTGCGCCACCGGGCCCAGGTCGCGCTCGCCGGCGACGGGCAGGTCTCGATCGGCGCGACGATCGTCAAGGCCGGGGCGCGGAAGGTCCGCAAGCTCTACCACGACCGGATCCTCGCGGGCTTCGCCGGCACCGCGGCGGACGCCTTCACCCTGTTCGCCCGCTTCGAGGGCAAGCTCGACGAGCACCGCGGCAACCTGGCGCGCGCCGCGGTCGAGCTGGCCAAGGACTGGCGGCAGGACCGCGTGCTCCGGCGCCTCGAGGCGCTGCTCGCGGTCGCCGACCGCGAGCAGTCCTTCATCCTCTCGGGCACGGGGGACGTGATCGAGCCGGACGACGGCCTGATCGGCATCGGCTCGGGCGGGCCGTACGCGCTCGCCGCGGCCCGCGCGCTGGTCGCCCACTCCGACCTCGACGCCAGGGCGATCGCCACCGAGGCGATGCGCGTGGCCGCGTCCATCTGCGTCTACACGAACGAGCACGTGACCGTGGAGGTGCTGTGAGCGCCGACGGCCTCGCGCTCACGCCGGTCCAGATCGTCGCCGAGCTCGACCGGTACATCGTGGGACAGGAGCGGGCGAAGCGGGCGGTGGCCGTGGCGCTCCGCAACCGCTGGCGGCGGCAGAACCTGCCCGCCGAGCTGCGCGACGAGGTGGCGCCGAAGAACATCATCATGATCGGGCCGACGGGCGTCGGGAAGACCGAGGTCGCGCGGCGGCTCGCGAAGCTCGCCCAGGCGCCCTTCCTGAAGGTCGAGGCCTCCAAGTACACCGAGATCGGCTACGTCGGGCGCGACGTCGAGTCGATGATCCGGGACCTCACCGAGCTCTCGGTGACCATGGTCAAGGCCGAGATGACCGCGCGGGTCCAGGAGAAGGCCGAGCAGCTCGCCGAGGAGCGCCTGCTCGAGCTCCTGCTGCCGCGCCGCCCGCAGGAGCCGTTCTCGAGCGGCTCGCTCGAGCAGGTCACGCCCGACGCGCCGTGGGAGGCGACCAAGGAGAAGCTCCGCGCGCAGCTCCGCGCGGGCCGGCTCGACGAGCGGTCCGTGGAGCTCGAGACGCAGCAGCAGGCGACGCCGATGATCGAGGTGCTCTCGGGCCAGGGCCTGGAGGAGATGGGCCTCAACCTCCGCGACATGCTCTCGAACGTCCTGCCGACGCGGACCAGGCGGCGGCGGGTGCGCGTGGCGGAGGCGCGGCGCCTCCTGGCGCAGGAGGAGGCACAGAAGCTGATCGACATGGACGAGGTGGTCGCCCAGGCCGTCCGGCGCGCCGAGGACTCCGGCATCGTGTTCCTCGACGAGCTGGACAAGATCGCGGGGCGGGAGGGGGCCCACGGCCCCGACGTCTCGCGGGAGGGCGTCCAGCGCGACCTGCTGCCGATCGTCGAGGGCTCGGCGGTGCACACGAAGTACGGGATCGTGCGGACCGACCACATCCTGTTCATCGCCGCCGGCGCCTTCCATGTCGCCAAGCCCGCGGACCTCATCCCGGAGCTGCAGGGACGGTTCCCGATCCGTGTCGAGCTGGACCCCTTGACGCGGGAGGATTTCGTCCGCATCCTGACGGAGCCCCAGAACGCCCTGATCACGCAGTACGTGGAGCTCCTGAAGACGGAGCGCGTCGCGCTCAGGTTCGCGCCCGAGGCGATCGACGCGATCGCGGAGATCGCGATGAAGGTGAACGCGAGCACCGAGAACATCGGGGCGCGGCGGCTCTACACGGTCATGGAGAAGCTCCTGGAGGAGGTCTCGTTCGACGCGCCCGACATGCCGGGCAAGGAGCTGGTGATCGACGCCGGCTACGTCGAGGCGCGGCTGGCGGAGATCACGCGGGACCAGGACCTGTCGAGGTATATCCTGTGAACCCCGCGAACGACGTGAAGCGGGCCGAGATCCTGCTGGAGGCGCTCCCGTACATCCGGGAGTTCCGCGGCAAGACGATCGTCATCAAGTACGGCGGCGCCGCGATGGAGCGCGCGGACCTCAAGGAGCCGTTCGCGCTCGACGTGATCCTGCTCCGCTTCGTCGGGATCAAGCCCGTGATCGTCCACGGCGGCGGGCCCCAGATCGGCGCGCTCATGAAGCGGCTCGGCAAGGAGCCGCGGTTCGTCGGCGGCATGCGGGTGACCGACGAGGAGACGGTCGAGATCGTCGAGATGGTGCTGGTCGGCAAGATCAACAAGGAGATCGTCGCCCTGCTCAACCACCACGGCGGCAAGGCGGTCGGGCTCTCGGGCAAGGACGCGCACCTCTTACGGGCGCGTCGCCGGCCGCACCGCCTGCCGGGCGGCGAGGAGGTGGACATCGGCCTCGTCGGCGAGGTGGAGGCCGTCAACACCGAGCCGATCCGGCTGCTGGAGGACGCGGGGTTCATCACCGTGATCGCCCCGGTCGGCGTGGGGGCGAGCGGCGAGACCTACAACATCAACGCGGACCTGGTCGCGGGCCAGGTGGCGGCGGCGCTGGGCGCCGAGAAGCTGATCCACCTGACCGACGTGCAGGGGATCCGCGACCGCGAGGGGCGGCTGATCAGCACGCTCTCGCGCAAGGACGCCGAGCGGCTCATGGGCGAGGGCGTGATCGACGGGGGGATGCTGCCGAAGGTCGAGTCCTCCCTCCGGGCGCTCGAGGGCGGCACCGCGAAGGCGCACATCATCGACGGGCGGGTGCCGCACGCGATCCTCCTGGAGCTGTTCACGCGCGCGGGCATCGGCACCGAGATCGTCCTGTAGGAGAGGACCAGGCCATGGACACCAGGGAGCTGCTCGAGTGGTCGGCGCGGTACCACACGCCCAACTACGGCCGGACGCCGATCTGCCTGGTGCGCGGCGATGGCATGCGCGTGTGGGACAGCGACGGGCGCGAGTACCTCGACTTCGCCGCCGGCATCGCCGTGGTCGGGCTCGGGCACTGCCACCCGCGCGTGACCGGGGCGATCCGCGAGGCGGCGGCGACGCTGCTGCACGTCTCCAACCTCTACCACACGGCGCCGCAGATCCACCTGGCGAAGCTGCTGTGCGAGCACTCCTTCGCCGACCGGGTGTTCTTCTGCAACTCGGGCGCCGAGGCGAACGAGGCGGCGATCAAGCTGGCCCGCAAGTACGCCAAGGAGCGCTTCGCGTCGGACCGGTACGAGGTCATCGCGACGCGGAACTCCTTCCACGGCCGCACGCTCGCCACGGTCACGGCCACGGGCCAGGAGAAGTACCAGCACGGCTTCGAGCCGCTCGTGCCGGGGTTCAAGCACGTGCCCTACAACGACCTCCGGGCGATGGAGCGCGCGATCGACAGCCGGACCGCCGCGATCCTCGTCGAGCCGATCCAGGGCGAGGGCGGCGTGAACGTGCCGGACGACGACTACCTGCCGGGGCTCCGCAAGCTCTGCGACGAGTCGGGGGCGCTCCTGATCCTCGACGAGGTGCAGACCGGCGTCGGCCGCACCGGCAGGCTCTGGGCGTACGAGCACGCGGGGATCGAGCCGGACGTGATGACGCTCGCCAAGGCGCTGGCCAACGGCGTGCCGATGGGCGCGATGCTGGCGCGCGAGGACGTGGCCCGCGCGCTGACGCCGGGCTCGCACGCCTCCACGTTCGGCGGCACGCCCTTCGTCGCCTCGGTGGCGCTCGCCACGCTGACGACCGTGCTCGACGAGAAGATCCCCGAGCGCGCCGCCCGCGTGGGCCGGCACCTCGTGGAGGGCCTGCGTGCGCTCCGCGCGGGCGCGCCGGCGGTGCGGGAGATCCGCGGCCGGGGCCTCCTCATCGGGATCGAGCTCGACCGCCCGGCCGGCCCGGTCGTGGACCGCTGCCGGGAGGCCGGGCTCCTGGCGCTGACCGCTGGCGAGCGCGTGCTGCGGCTGGCGCCGCCGCTCATCGTCGAGCCGGCGGACTGCGACCGCGCCCTCGGCATCCTCGCGACCGCGCTCGGGGGCGCCGCGTGACGCGCGGCTTCCTCTCGTCGGCGGACCTGACGCGCGAGGCGGCCGTCGGGCTCTTCGCGCTCGCCGCGGAGCTCAAGCAGCGCTGGAAGGCGGGCCGACGCACCGCGCCGCTGGCGGGCAAGACGTTCGCGCTGATCTTCGAGAAGCCGTCGCTCCGCACCCGCGTGACGTTCGAGGTCGGCCTCATCCAGCTGGGCGGCGGCGCCGTGTACCTGTCGGGCCAGGAGATCGGCCTCGGGACGCGCGAGGCGGTGCCGGACGTGGCGCGCAACCTGGCGCGCTGGGTCGACGGGATCGCGGCGCGGGTCCACGCGCACGCCACGGTCGAGGACCTCGCGCGCCACGCCACCGTGCCCGTGATCAACGCGCTCTCGGACTTCGAGCACCCGTGCCAGGCGCTCGCCGACTTCTTCACGCTGTGGGAGCGCGGCCTCGATCTCGCGCGCCTGCGCCTGGCCTGGATCGGCGACGGCAACAACGTGTGCCACTCCGTGCTGCTCCTCGGCGCGCTCCTGGGCACGAGCACGGTCGTCGCGTGCCCGCCCGGCTACGCGCCCGACCCGCGTGTCCTGGCGACGGTGCGGCGCCTCGGCGGCCGGTGCGAGATCACCGACGACGCGCGGGCCGCCGCGACGGGCGCGGACGTCCTCTACACGGACGTGTGGACCAGCATGGGGCAGGAGGCCGAGCGGGAGCGGCGGCTCGAGGCGTTCGGTCGTTACCAGATCAACGAGACGCTGGTCGGCTTCGCGCGGCCCTCGGCGCTCGTCATGCACTGCCTGCCGGCGCACCGCGGCGAGGAGATCACCGACGGCGTGCTCGACGGGCCGCAGAGCATCGTCCTCGACCAGGCCGAGAACCGGCTCCACGCGCAGAAGGCCGTCGTGCTCCAGCTCCTGGGAGGTGCGCTCGATGACGTCTAGCCCCAAGCGCGTCGTGCTCGCATACTCCGGGGGGCTCGACACCTCGGTGATCCTCCGCTGGCTGATCGAGCGCTACGGCTGCGAGGTCGTGGCGTTCTGCGCCGACCTCGGCCAGGGCGAGGAGCTCCTGCCGGTGCGGGAGAAAGCGCTGCGCACCGGCGCCGCGTCCGTCCACGTCGTGGACCTCCGGCAGGAGTTCGTGCGGGACTTCATCTTCCCGATGCTCCGCGCGAACGCGGTGTACGAGGGCGCCTACCTGCTGGGCACCTCCATCGCGCGCCCGCTGATCGCGCGGGCGCAGGTCGAGGTGGCCGCCACGGAGGGCGCCGACGCGGTGGCCCACGGCGCGACCGGCAAGGGCAACGATCAGGTGCGCTTCGAGCTGACCTATGCCGCGCTCGCGCCCCACCTCCGGGTCATCGCGCCGTGGCGCGAGTGGGAGCTCGACTCGCGGAGCGCGCTGCTGGAGTTCGCGCGGCGTCACGACATCCCGGTGCCGGTGACGGTCGAGCGGCCCTACAGCACCGACCGGAACCTCTTCCACATCTCCTACGAGGGCGGCGTGCTCGAGGACCCGTGGGCCGAGCCGCCGCCGAAGATGTTCCAGCTCACGACCGACCCGGAGAGCGCGCCGGACGTGCCCGCCCAGGTGGAGGTCGAGTTCGAGCGCGGCGATCCGGTGGCGGTGGACGGCGCGCGGCTCGACCCGGTGACGCTGCTGACGCGGCTCAACCGGCTCGGCGGGGAGCACGGCGTCGGCCGCGTGGACCTCGTCGAGAACCGCTACGTGGGCATGAAGTCGCGGGGCGTCTACGAGACGCCCGGCGGCACGATCCTGCACGTCGCGCGCCGGGCGCTCGAGTCGCTGACCCTGGACCGCGAGGTCCTGCACCTGCGCGACTCCCTCGTCCCGCGCTACGCCGAGATGATCTACTACGGCTTCTGGTACGCGCCGGAGCGCCGCATCTTGCAGGCGCTCATGGACGAGTGCCAGCAGGACGTGACGGGGACGGTGCGCCTGGGGCTCTACAAGGGCCACGTCAGCGTCGCGGGGCGGCGCTCGCCGCGCTCGCTCTACCGGACCGACTTCGCGACCTTCGAGGCCGACACGGTGTACCGCCAGCGCGACGCCGAGGGCTTCATCAACCTCAACGCCCTGCGCCTCAAGATCCGCGCGCTCCGCGACCGCACGCCCTGACCGTGCGTGTGGACGTGGTCCCGACGGCGGAGGCGGTCGCGCCCGGCCAGCTCGCGGGCGCCACCGTGCTCGTGGTGGACGTGCTCCGCGCCTCCACCTCGATCATCAGCGCGCTCGGCGCCGGCTGCGCGGCGGTCGTGCCCGTCGCCGAGCCCGCGGAGGCGCTCGTGCGGGCGCGGGCCGCACGCGCGGACGGCGTCCTCGCCGCGGGGGAGCGGCGCGGGCTGCCGATCGCGGGATTCGACCTCGGCAACTCGCCGCTCGAGTTCGCCGACGGGCGCGCCCGCGGCCGGACCGTCGTGTTCACGACGAGCAACGGCACGCGCGCGCTGCTCGCCGCGCGGGGCGCGGCCGCCGTGGGCGTCGCCGCCTTCGTGAATGCCTCGGCGGCGGCCGCCTGGGCGCGCGCCGCGGGGCGCGACGTGGTCGTGCTCTGCGCGGGCGAGCGGGGCCACCGCTCGCTCGAGGACTGGGTCTGCGCGGGCTTCCTGGTCGAGCGCCTGGCGCGCGGCGCCCCCGGGCTCGCGCCGACGCCGGCCGCCGACGCGGCGGCGGCCGCGGCGCGCCGCTACGCCGGCGACCCGTCGCGGCTCGCGGCGGACTCGCCGTGGGCCCGGCGCCTCGTGCGCGTCGGGCGCGGCGGCGACGTCGCCGCGTGCCTGCGGGTGGACACGACCACGCTCGTGCCCGTGTACCTGGCGTCCGTTGACAAGGTCGTCGCGGGCCACCCATAATGGCGCGGTCCAGGCGGACCAGCGAGGGAGTCGGCGTGTGAATCTACCCATCGGCCTCACACTGACGCGGATCGTCGCCGTTCCGCTGCTCATCGTGTTCCTGATCTCGTCGTCGCGGGTGCACGCGGCGATCGCGGCGGCGATCTTCATCCTGGCGTCGATCACGGACTGGGCCGACGGCATGCTGGCGCGCCGCCGCAACCAGGTGACGACCCTCGGCACGCTCCTCGACCCGATCGCCGACAAGCTCCTCGTCGCCGCGGCGCTGGTCTCGCTGCTCGCGATCGACAAGATCGCGGCCTGGGTCGTCGTGGTGATCGTCGGGCGCGAGCTCGCGGTCACCGGTCTCCGCGCCGTCGCCGCCTCGGTCGGCGTCATCGTGGCCGCCTCGCGCCTCGCGAAATGGAAGACGGTGAGCCAGTACGTCGCGGTGACGCTGCTGATCGTCGAGAAGGGCTTCGACCCGCCCGGCTTCCGCGTCACGGCCTCCGGGGTGCTCTGGGTTGCGGTCGCCCTCACCGTGATCTCGGCCGTGGACTACTTCTACCGCTTCTTCCGCAAGGCCGACTACCGCGCGATCGTCCCCGGGGGCGAGCGCTGGTCGTGAGCCTGGCCCTCGCGCTCGCCGCCGCGTACCTGATCGGCGCGGTGCCGATCGGCTTCCTGGTCGCGCGCGCCGCCGGCGTCGGCGACATCCGGCGCCACGAGAGCGGCAACATCGGCGCCACCAACGTGCTGCGCGCCGCCGGACGCGCCGCGGCCCTCGTGACGCTCCTCGGCGACATCGCCAAGGGCTACGGCGCGGTCGCGCTGGGCACGCTCGTCGAGCCGCGGGCGGCCGCCGCGTGCGCGGTCGCCGCGGTCGCCGGCAACTGCTGGTCCGTGTTCCTGCTCTTCCGGGGCGGCAAGGGGGTCGCGACCGGCCTCGGCGCTCTCCTGGGGCTCGTGCCGCTGGCGGTGCTGCCCGCGGTGCCGGTCTGGCTGCTCGTGACGCTCACGTTCCGGTACGTGTCGCTCGGCTCCCTGCTCGCCGCGGTCTGCGTGCCGCTGGGCAGTCTCCTGCTCGGCTATCCCGGCCCGGCGGTGCTGGCCGCGGCGGCCGTCGCGGCGATCATCGTCGCGCGGCACCACGACAACATCCGTCGGCTCCTCGCCGGCACGGAACGGCGCCTCGGCGAGAAGCGGAGCCGCGAGGCCGCGTGAGGCGGTGATCGCGCTCGTCGGCGGCGGGAGCTGGGGCACCGCGCTCGCCGTCCACCTCGCGCGCGGCGGCACGCCCGTGCGGCTCTGGGCGCGTGAACCCGAGGTCGTCGCGGGCATCCGCGAGACGCGGCGCAACCCGTGGTACCTCGCCGACATCGAGCTGCCGGCGGACGTCGAGGTGACGGGCGAGCTCGCCGCCGTCGCGCGCGGAGCGAGCCTGATCGTCATGGTCGTGCCTTCGGAGTTCTTCGCGGCGACGCTCGCCCGGCTCGACCCGGTGCCGGACGAGGTGCCGATCGTGAGCGCGACGAAGGGCTTCGACCCGGAGCGTCACCTCCGGATGAGCGAGGTGATCGCCGAGCGCTTCCCGCGCGCGCGCATCGCCGCGCTCTCGGGCCCGACGTTCGCGCGCGAGGTGGCGCTCGGCCTGCCGACCGCCGCGGTCATCGCCGCGCGCGACGACACGCTCGCCGCCGGCCTGCAGCGACGGCTCGGCACCCGCGAGCTGCGGCTCTACGCGAACCGGGACCTGGTCGGCGTCGAGGCGGGGGGCGCGCTCAAGAACGTGATGGCGATCGCGACGGGGATCGCCGACGGGCTCCGCCTGGGCGACAACGCGCGGGCCGCGCTGATCACCCGCGGGCTCGCCGAGATGACGCGCCTCGCCGTCGCCCTGGGCGCGCTGCCCGCCACGCTCGCGGGGCTGGCCGGGCTCGGCGACCTCGTGCTCACGTGCACCGGTGACCTCTCGCGCAACCGCACGCTCGGCATCGCGCTGGCGCGGGGGCGGAGCGCGGCGGCCGTCGAGCGCGAGACGCGGATGATCGCGGAGGGCGCGCGCACGGTGCGCTCGGCGCTGGCGCTCGCCCGCCGCCACGGGGTCATGCTGCCGATCTGCCAGGAGGTGGGCGCGGTGCTCTTCGACGGCAAGCCGCCGGCGGACGCGCTCGCCGCGCTGCTCGAGCGACCGCCGCGGCGCGAGGATCACTGACGTGCCGGAGCTCCGGAAGGACCCCGTCGTGGGCCGCTGGGTGATCATCTCCACCGAGCGCGCCCGGCGCCCCTCGGACGTCGCGGGCGAGCCGGTGCGCCCGACGGGCCAGCACTGCGTGTTCTGCGAGGGCGACGAGGCGCGCACGCCGCCCGAGGTGCTCGCGGGCCGGCCCGGCGGCTCGCCTGCGAACGGGCCGGGCTGGGCGTACCGCGTCGTGCCGAACAAGTTCCCCGCGCTGCGGATCGAGGGCGACATCGAGCCCGCGGGCGAGGGGCTGTTCGACCGCATGAACGGCGTGGGGGCGCACGAGGTCGTCATCGAGACGCCGCGGCACGACGGCTCGCTGGCCACGCTCCCGCAGGAGGCGGTCACGGACGTGCTCGTGGCCTGCCGCGACCGGATCCTCGACCTCAAGAAGGACCCCCGCTTCGAGTACATCCTGATCTTCAAGAACCACGGCGAGGCGGCCGGCGCCTCGCTCGAGCACCCGCACTCACAGCTCATCGCCACACCGATCATCCCGATCATGGTCGCCGAGGAGCTCAGCGGCGCCGCCCGCTACTTCGAGATGAAGGAGCGCTGCGTCTGGTGCGACATCGTCCGTCAGGAGTCGCGGGCGCGGCGGCGGCTGGTGCTCCAGGGGGACGGCTTCGTCGCGCTGGCGCCGTTCGCCCCGCGGCTGCCGTTCGAGACGTGGATCCTGCCGACCCGGCACCGGGCGTCGTTCGAGGAGGCGGGCGTGGAGGAGCTGCGGGGCCTGGCCGGGTTGCTCGGCGAGTTCCTCCGGCGCATGAACCGGGTGCTGCACGACCCGCCGTACAACTTCATGCTGCACACGGCCCCGCTGCGCGAGCCCCCGGGGGAGTCGTACCACTGGCACCTCGAGGTCATCCCCAAGCTCACGAAGGTGGCGGGGTTCGAGTGGGGGAGCGGATTCTACATCAACCCGGTGCCGCCCGAGGACGCCGCGGAGGCCCTGCGGGCGCCGTCCGGCTGATTCCGTGCTAACATGGGGCGCTGTGGCGCGGGAATAGCTCAGTGGTAGAGCACGACCTTGCCAAGGTCGGGGTCGCGGGTTCGAATCCCGTTTCCCGCTCCATCACTTCAGTGCGCGCTCCGGGGCGGCGTAGCCAAGTGGCCAAGGCGGAGGTCTGCAAAACCTCTATTCAGCGGTTCGAATCCGCTCGCCGCCTCCATTCCACTCGCGCCTCGTAGGCGGCGTCGGAGAGCTCACATGGCCGAAGAGATCAAGCGCACCGGTCCTCCCAAGGCGAGCGATCTCAAGGGCGACGAGTTCACGTGGTCGGTCCCGCTGAGCCAGCCGCCCTCTCGCGAGTGGTCGCGGTGCTTCGCGGAGCCCGCCGAGACCACCGTCCTGTGCCATCCCAAGCGCCTCGGCATGATGCACCAGGCGCTCGTCTTCAAGTGCGAGGAGGAGCACCTGCCCGCGTGGATCGAGTACATCGACAGGTGGATCATGGGCGCGAACGCGGCCCTCGCCGCGCAGGAGGACGCCGACAAGCGGCGGCGCGCCGAGCAGCTGCGGCAGGAAGAGGACAAGCAGCGGCGCATGCAGGAGGCCAACGAGAAGTTCAAGGGGCTGTGAGGGGTGGCAGCCCGCGTCGAGGTGAGCGGGGGCGTGGCGGAACGGCAAACGCCGAGGACTTAAACTCCTCCGTCCGCGAGGACTTGCAGGTTCGAATCCTGCCGCCCCTACCATCCCCGCCGGCGCAACGAGCGGCCGGCCCCGTGCTATCCTGCCAGGAGTCATGAGCGTCCTGCTCGCGCTGAGCTCGCCGGGCTCCATCGCCATCCAGGTCGGCCCGATCGTGATCCGCTGGTACGGGATCCTGATGGCGACCGCGATCGTGATCGGCCTCTGGCTCGCCCACCACCGGGCGCGGCGCGACGGCCTGCCGGCCGACGACATCCTCAGCGCGGCGCAGTGGGCGGTGCTCGCCGGCCTCGTCGGCGCGCGGCTGTACGAGGTGGCGTTCAACTGGGACTACTACGGCCGCTACCCGGCGAAGATCGTCGCGGTCTGGGAGGGCGGCCTCGCCATCCACGGCGGGCTGATCCTGGGCCCGCTGGTCGGCGCGTGGCTCGCGTGGCGCTGGCGGCTGCCCGTGCTGCGGGCCCTCGACGTGGCCGCGCCCTCGGTCGCGCTGGGCCAGGCCATCGGCCGCTGGGGCAACTTCTTCAACGAGGAGGCCTTCGGCGGGCCGACGGAGCTGCCCTGGAAGCTCTACATCTCGCCCGCCCACCGGCCGCTCGGGTACGGGCAGTTCGAGTACTTCCATCCCACGTTCCTCTACGAGTCGCTCTGGAACTTCGCGGTCTTCGCGGCGCTCGCGGTCTGGCTGCGCCCGCGGCTCGCGGCGCGCCCGGGCGCGCTCTTCTTCTGGTACGTGGGGCTCTACTCCGCCGGGCGGTTCGCGATCGAGGCGCTGCGGCTGGACAGCTTCATGCTGGGCTCGCTGCGCGTGCCCCAGCTCGCGAGCGTGCTCGGCGTGCTCGTCGCCGTGGCGGGCGCCGCCTGGGTGGGCCGGCGCGCCTCGTCGCCCGCCGCGGGCTGAGTCGCGCACGCGCCGGGTGGTAGACTAGGGCAATGTCCGCGACGCTCAAGCGGAAAGCCCAGGCGCTGCTGGCCGGGGAGCAGGGGACCGTGCGCAAGGACTGGGGCGGCAAGGTCTCGATCGCCCTCGTCTATCCCAACACCTACGCCGTCGGCATGTCGAACCTCGGCTTCCAGACGATCTACCGCCACCTGAACGCGATCCCCGACGTCGTCTGCGAGCGCGTGTTCCTGCCGGATCCCGGCGAGGTGGACGAGCTCGGGCGCACCGGGACGTCGCCGTTCTCCCTCGAGTCGCAGCGGCCGCTCGCCGACTTCCACATGGTCGGCTTCTCGGTCACCTACGAGGGCGACTACATCAACGTGCTCCGCATCCTCGACCTGGCCGGCATCCCGCTGCGCGCCGCCGACCGTCGGCCTCACGACCCGCTGGTGCTGATGGGCGGCGTCTGCGCGTTCTCGAACCCGGAGCCGATCGCGCCGTTCATGGACTTCGTCGTCGTCGGCGAGGGCGAGGAGCTTGTCGTCGAGCTGATGGCGGCCTACCGCGACGGCTACCGCGACCGCGACGCGTTCCTCGGGGCGCTGACGGCGCTGCCCGGCGTGTACGTGCCCGAGCGCTACGAGGTGAGCCGCGCCGCGGACGGCACGCTCCTCGACGTCAAGGCCCTCGGCGGCGCGCCGGCGGTCGTCATCAAGCGGCGGCTCCGCGACGTGGACGCCTTCGAGACCATCGCGACCGTCAAGACGCCGAGCGCCGAGTACGGCCACATGGCGCTGCTCGAAGTCGGCAAGGGCTGCGGGCGCGGCTGCCGCTTCTGCCTCGAAGGCCAGGTCTACCGCCCGGTCCGCCACCGCAGCCTCGACGCGCTCCGCGCGACGGTCGCCGAGCTGGCGCGGCAGGGCGAGACGCGCGTCGGGCTGGTCGGCGCATGCGTCTCGGACTACCCGGGGATCGCCGAGCTGCTCCGGGTCGTCGCGGCGCACGGCCTCGAGCTGTCGATCTCCTCGCTGCGCGCCGACAGCCTGACCGCGGACCTGGCGCAGGCGCTGGCGCGCGGCGGGCACCGCACGCTCACCGTGGCGCCCGAGGCCGGGACCGAGCGGCTGCGCCGGGCGATCCGCAAGGCGATCACCGACGCGCAGCTCATGGAGGCGTGCGACCTGGTCCGCGCGAGCGGCATCCCGAACCTCAAGTGCTACTTCATGCTCGGCCTGCCCACGGAGACGGCGGAGGACGTCGAGGCGATCGCGCGGCTCGCCGAGCGGATGCTCGAGCGCCTGCGCGTCCTCGACCCGGCGGGGCGGCCCTTCGGCCGCCTGACGCTCTCGATCTCGTCGTTCGTGCCGAAGCCCTGGACGCCGTTCCAGTGGGCGCCGTTCGACGGCGCGGAGGCGCTCGCGGCCAAGCTCGAGACCGTCAAGCGCGGGGTGCGCCGCCTGGCCTCCGTGCGCGTGCTGCACGAGAATCCCCGGGAGGCGGCGCTCCAGGCGCTGCTCGCGCGGGGCGACCGTCGCGTCGCCGACTTCCTCGAGCTGGCCGCGCGCCACCAGGGCGACTGGCGGCGCGCGCTGCGCGAGTGGGAGGGCGACGCGGCGGACTACACGACGCGCGCGCGGGCGACGGACGAGCGGCTGCCGTGGGACCACTTCGACGTCGGCGTCAGGAAGGCGGGGCTCCTCCGCGAGTGGCACCGGGCGCTCGCCGAGGCGCCGGTGGCGGCGGAGGCCCGGTGATGCGGCTCGACGACACGTACGGCCGCCCGCTCCGCAACCTCCGGCTCTCGGTCACCGACCGCTGCAACCTCCGCTGCCACTACTGCATGCCGGAGGAGGAGTACACCTGGCTGCCCCGCCACGAGATCCTCCACTTCGGGGAGATCGCGGCGCTCGTGGACCTGTTCATCGCGCTTGGCGTGGACAAGGTGCGGCTGACGGGCGGCGAGCCGCTGCTGCGCCGCGAGCTGCCGCGCCTGGTCGGCATGCTGGCGGCCAAGCCGGGGCTCCGCGACCTCGCGCTGACGACCAACGGGATCCTGCTCGGGGACCAGGCGCAGGCGCTCCGCGACGCCGGCCTCGGCCGCGTGACCGTGAGCCTCGATACGCTGCGCCCCGAGCGGTTCGTGGCGCTGACGCGGCGGACGACCCACGCCCAGGTCCTCGAGGGGCTCGGCGCGGCGGCGCGCGCCGGGTTCCGCGGCCTCAAGCTCGACACGGTCGTCATTCGCGGCGTGAACGACGACGAGCTCGTGGACCTCCTCGAGTTCGCGCGGCAGGTGCCGGCCGAGATCCGGTTCATCGAGTACATGGACGTCGGCGGCGCCACGCGCTGGACCGAGGCGCAGGTCGTCTCGCGCCAGGAGATGCTCGCGCACCTCGAGCGGCGCTACGGGCGCGTCGAGCCGATCGTCGAGTCGAGCTCGGCGCCGGCCGAGCGCTTCCGGCTGCCCGACGGCACCGTCTTCGGGATCATCTCGTCGACCACCCAGCCGTTCTGCGCCCGGTGCGACCGGAGCCGGCTCACCGCGGACGGCACCTGGTTCCTCTGCCTGTACGCGCGCGACGGCGTGGACCTGCGCGGGCCGTTCCGCGCGGGGGCCTCGCCCGAGGAGCTCCGCGCGCTCATCACGGGGCGCTGGCGGCAGCGCGCGGACCGCGGCGCCGAAGAGCGGCTGCGGCTCCGTGACCGCGCGCCGCTCCTGCAGATCGGCGAGCTGCGCGCCGACCCGCGCCTCGAGATGCACACGCGCGGTGGCTAGCGCGGCCGGGGTTGTCTCGCGTGGCCGGCGCTGGTAGCCTCGGGGCCATGAGCGCGCGCCCCGACGAGACTCCCGCGGGCTCGGCCGACGTCCCCCGGGTGGACGTCCGCGAGCGCGGGGCCGCGGGCCGGACCTCGGAGCGACGCCTGTGGATGCAGCTCCAGGCCTTCGGCGCGTGCGCGGATCCCAAACCGCTCGTGCGCGCGCTCGAGGCGAGCGGGATCGAGGGCGTGCTCTATCGCGACGCGAACGATCCCCGAGGCGTCGCCGTGCTGGGCCTCCACGAGGATCCGGCCTTCTTCGTCAACGGGTTCAGGGAGCTGCTCGGGGCCGAGCCCTTCGGCGCGCTCGCCCGGAAGGCGGAGCTCACGATGCTCGGGCGGACGTACGCCTCGGGCTTCGAGGCCGACCTCGACGAGTGGCTGCTCCAGCGGCCCCGGCGGATGGCGCTGAACCCGGCGTGGCCCTGGGCCGTCTGGTACCCGCTGCGCCGCGCGGGGACGTTCGCGCGCCTGCCGGCGCAGGAGCAGGGCGCCATCGTGAAGGAGCACGCGGTGCTCGGCCACGCCTACGGCGCCGCGGATCTCGCCCACGACATCCGGCTCGCCTGCCACGGGCTCGACGTCCACGACAACGACTTCGTCATCGGCCTGGTCGGGCGGGAGCTGCACCCGCTCTCCCACCTCGTGCAGACGATGCGCAAGACCGTCCAGACCGCGCAGTACATCCAGACGCTCGGCCCGTTCTTCGTGGGCCACGCGCTCTGGCAGAGCCCGCTCGCCGGGCCCACGGCGCGCGCGCGAGACGATCAGGGGAGCGGCGCGGGCAGGTCGGAGCGTCCCATCAGGTAGAGGTCCACGCCGCGCGCGGCCGAGCGGCCCTCGGCGATCGCCCACACGATCAGCGACTGGCCGCGCTGCATGTCGCCGCAGGTGAACACGCCCGGCACGCTCGTCATCCAGCCGGGGTCGCGCGCGACGTTGCCGCGCGCGGTCAGCGCGAGGCCGAGCTCCTCGATGGGCCCACGGCGCTCGGGACCGACGAAGCCCAGGGCGAGCAGCACGAGGTCGACGTCGAGCGTGAACTCCGTGCCGGGCACGGGCGTGAAGTCGAGCCGGCCCGCCTCGCGCACCATCTCGACCTTCGTCGCGTGGAGCTGTCGCACGCGGCCCGCGGCGTCGCCGACGAAGCGCTCGGTCGAGACCGCGTAGACGCGCTCGCCGCCCTCGTCGTGGGCCGAGGAGACGCGGAAGACGTTCGGCCACTGGGGCCACGGATTGTCCGGGGCGCGCGCGTCGGGCGGGCGGGGCAGCAGCTCGAACTGGTGGACCGACCGGGCGCCCTGACGGTGCACCGTGCCGAGGCAGTCGGCGCCGGTGTCGCCGCCGCCGATGATGACCACCCGCTTGCCCTTGGCCGTGATGAACGTCTCGTCGGGGATGGTGTCTCCCTCGCAGCGCCGGTTCTGGAGCGTCAGGTACTCCATCGCGAAATGGATCCCCTGGAGCTCGCGCCCGGGAATCGGCAGGTCCCGGGGCTGGCCGGCCCCGCACGCGAGCACGACCGCGTCGAAGTCCTTCGTGAGCTCGCGCAGCGGCAGGGCGCCGCCGACATCGGCGCCGGTCTGGAAGACCACGCCCTCTTTCTCCATGACCCGGAGCCGCCGGTCGAGAACGCGCTTCTCCATCTTGAACTCGGGGATGCCGTAGCGCAGGAGCCCGCCGATCCGGTCGGCGCGCTCGAGCACGATGACCGCGTGCCCCGCGCGGTTGAGCTGCTCGGCGGCCGCGAGGCCCGCCGGCCCCGAGCCGACGACCGCGACGCGCTTGCCGGTGCGGACCGCGGGCGGCCGGGCCGCGACCCAGCCCCGCTCGAAGGCGTGCTCGATGATCGCGTGCTCGACGGCCTTGATCGCGACCGGGTCGTTGTTGATGCCCAGCACGCACGCGCCCTCGCACGGCGCGGGGCAGAGCCGCCCGGTGAAGTCGGGGAAGTTGTTCGTCGCGTGCAGGCGGTCGATGGCGTCGCGCCAGCGGTCACGGTACACGAGATCGTTCCAGTCGGGGATGATGTTGCCGAGCGGGCAGCCCTGGTGGCAGACGGGGACGCCGCAGTCCATGCAGCGCGCCGCCTGCTTCGCGAGGTCCTCCTGCGGGTACGGCAGGTAGACCTCCTTCCAGTCGTGGAGCCGCTCGGCGACCGGCCGCGTCGGCCACTTCTGGCGCTTGACCTCGAGGAAGCCGGTGACCTTACCCACCCGCGGCCCCCACGAGCTCCTGGAAGCTGGGCTCGCGCCCCTCGGCGCGTGCCCGCGCCTCGGCGGCCAGCACGCGCTTGTAGTCCCGCGGCATGACCTTGGCGAAGCGCGCCTGCATCGCGCGCCAGTTGGCGAGGATCTTCGCCGCGTGGGCGGAGCCGGTGTACGTCACGTGGCGGTCGATGAGGCCGCCGACGAGCTGCACGTCGGCCGGCTGCTCGAGCGGCTCGAGGTCGACCATCTCCCGGTTGCAGCGCCGGGCGAAGTCGCCGTCGAGGTCGAGGACGTAGGCGATGCCGCCCGACATGCCCGCGGCGAAGTTGCGCCCGGTCCGACCGATGACCACGACGCGGCCGCCGGTCATGTACTCGCACCCGTGGTCGCCCACGCCCTCGACGACCGCGTGGACGCCGCTGTTGCGTACGCCGAAGCGCTCCCCGGCGACGCCGCGGACGTAGGCCTCGCCGCTCGTCGCGCCGTAGAGCGCGACGTTACCGATGACGATGTTCTCCTCGGGGACGAACGTCGCGCGCCGCGGCGGGTACACGATGAGCCGGCCGCCGGAGAGGCCCTTGCCCCAGTAGTCGTTGGCGTCGCCCTCGAGCGTGAACGTGATCCCGCGCGGCAGGAACGCGCCGAAGCTCTGGCCGGCCGAGCCGCTGAAGCGGACCTTGATCGTGTCGTCGGGCAGGCCCTCGGCGCCCCAGCGGCTCGTGACCTCGTAGCCGAGCGTCGTCCCCACCGTGCGGTTCACGTTGCGGATCGGCAGCGTGAGGCTGACCGGCCGCCGGTGCTCGATCGCCTCCCGGCAGGCCGGGATCAGTGTCGTGTGGTCGAGACCTTTCTCGAGGCCGTGATCTTGGGGCACGACCCGCCGGCGCGCGACCTCGGGCGGCATGTCGGGCGGGTGCAGGACGGCCGAGAGGTCGAGTCCGCGGGCCTTCCAGTGGTCCAGCGCGGGCGCGAAGTCGAGGCGGTCGACGCGGCCGATCATCTCCTCCATCGTGCGGAAGCCGAGCCGCGCCATGTGCTCGCGGACCTCCTGGGCGAGGAAGCGGAAGAAGGCGACGACGTGCTCGGGCCTGCCCGCGAAGCGCTTCCGAAGCTCCGGGTCCTGGGTGGCGATGCCGACCGGGCAGGTGTTCAGGTGGCAGACGCGCATCATGATGCAGCCGAGCACCACGAGCGGCGCCGTCGAGAACCCGTACTCCTCGGCGCCGAGCAGGGCGGCGACGACGACGTCGCGCCCGGTCTTCATCTGACCGTCCACCTGGACGACGATCCGGTCGCGGAGCTTGTTCAGGACCAGGACCTGCTGGGTCTCGGCGAGCCCGAGCTCCCACGGGATCCCGCCATGCTTGATCGAGGTGAGCGGCGAGGCGCCGGTGCCGCCGTCGTGGCCCGAGATCAGCACGACGTCGGCGTGCGCCTTCGCCACGCCCGCCGCGACGGTGCCCACGCCGACCTCGGCGACGAGCTTCACGTGGATCCGCGCCTTCGGATTGGCGTTCTTCAGATCGTGGATGAGCTGGGCCAGGTCCTCGATCGAGTAGATGTCGTGGTGCGGAGGCGGGGAGATCAGCCCCACGCCCGGCATGCTGAGCCGCACCCGGGCGATCCACGGGTAGACCTTGCGACCGGGGAGCTGGCCGCCCTCGCCGGGCTTGGCGCCCTGGGCCATCTTGATCTGGAGGTCGTCGGCGTTGACGAGATACTCGCTGGTGACGCCGAAGCGGCCCGAGGCGACCTGCTTGACCGCGCTGCGCCGCCAGTCGCCGTTGGGGTCGCGGCGGTAGCGGGCCGCGTCCTCGCCGCCCTCGCCGGTGTTCGAGCGGGCGCCGATCCGGTTCATCGCGATCGCCAGCGTCTCGTGCGCCTCCTGGCTGATCGAGCCGTACGACATCGCGCCGGTGGCGAAGCGCTTGAGGACGGCCTCGACGGGTTCGACCTCCTCGAGCGGGATCGGCTGCGCGGCCGCGTGCAGGCCGACGAGGCCCCGCAGCGTCGCGTGCGCCGCGCTCTGGTCGTCGCACAGGCGCGTGTACTCCGTGAAGAGCGTGTAGCTGCCGCTCCGGGTCGCGTGCTGCAGCCGGGCGATCATGTCGGGGTTGACCATGTGGTGCTCGCCGTCGCGCCGCCACTGGTACTCGCCGCCCCAGTCGAGCTCCGGCTCGCCGACGGGCCGCTCGGGGAACGCGCGCGCGTGGCGCCGCCGGGCCTCCTCCGCGATCACGTCGGCGCCGATGCCGGAGACGCGGGAGGCCGTGCCGGTGAAGTAGCGGTCCACGACGTCGCGATTCAGGCCGATCGCCTCGAAGATCTGCGCGCCGCAGTAGCTCTGCAGCGTCGAGATCCCCATCTTGGCCATGACCTTGAGGATCCCCTTGTTGAGCGCCTTGATGTAGTTCCGGACCGCCTTCGCGTGGTCGAGGCCGGGGAGCAGGCCCTGGCGGATCATGTCGTCGAGCGTCTCGAAGGCGACCCAGGGGTTCACGGCGCCCGCGCCGTAGCCGATGAGCAGGCACATGTGGTGGACCTCGCGCGCGTCGCCCGTCTCGACGACGAGCCCGCAGCGGATCCGCTCGCCCTGCCGCACGAGGTGGTGGTGCACGGCCGCGGTGGCGAGCAGGCTCGGGATCGGCGCCAGCTCCCGGTCCACGCCGCGGTCGGAGAGGATCAGCACGTTGGCGCCGTCGGCGATCGCGCGGCTCGCGTGGCGCTGCAGCTCCCCGAGCGCCCCCTCGAGCGCCGGCGCGCCCCCGGCGGCAGGGAAGAGCATCGGGAGCGTGGTCGCCTTGAAGCCGAGCTCCGAGACGTGGGCGAGCTTGGCGAGGTCGTCGTTGGAGAGCACCGGGTCCTTCAGGACGATCTGCCGGCACGACCCGGGCTCCGGGCGGAGGAGGTTGCCCTCGGGCCCGACCGTCGACTCCATCGCCGTCACCAGCTCCTCGCGGATCTGGTCGAGCGGCGGGTTGGTGACCTGGGCGAAGAGCTGCTTGAAGTAGTCGTACAGGAGCCGCGGCCGCTCGGAGAGCACGGCGAGCGCCGTGTCGGTGCCCATCGAGCCGATCGGCTCCTCGCCCTGGCGCGCCATCGGCGTCATGAGGATCCGGAGGTCCTCGTGCGTGTAGCCGAACGCGAGCTGCCGCACGAGCACGGTGGCGTGGTCGGACTCGCCGACCGGCGCCGGCGCCAGGTCCTCGAGCCGCACCTGGTGCTGGCGCAGCCACTCGCCGTACGGGTGCTCGGCGGCCAGCGCGGCCTTGATCTCCTCGTCCGCGATGATCCGCCCCTGCGCCGTGTCCACCAGGAAGATCCGCCCGGGGTGGAGGCGCTCCTTGACCAGGACGTTCTCCGGCGGGATGTCGAGCACCCCCACCTCGGAGGCCATGATGACGAGGTCGTCCTTGGTGACGTAGTAGCGGGACGGGCGCAGGCCGTTGCGGTCGAGCACGGCACCGATCACGGTGCCGTCGGTGAAGGCGATCGAGGCCGGGCCGTCCCACGGCTCCATGAGCGAGGCGTGGTACTCGTAGAACGCGCGCCGCTCCGGGCTCATGCTCTCGTGGCGCTGCCACGGCTCGGGGATCATCATGAGGATCGCGTGGGGCAGCGAGCGCCCGCTCATCACGAGGAACTCGAGCACGTTGTCGAACGTCGCCGAGTCGGAGAGCCCCTCGCGCGTCACGGGGAAGACCTTCGCCAGGTCCTCGCCGAGGACGTCGGAGGCGCAGAGGGCCTGCCGGGCCCGCATCCAATTGATGTTCCCGCGCAGCGTGTTGATCTCGCCGTTGTGCGCGATGTAGCGGTACGGGTGCGCGAGCGGCCACGAGGGGAACGTGTTGGTGCTGAACCGCTGGTGGACCAGCGCGAGCGCCGACTCGACGTCGGGGTCGGTGAGGTCCGGGTACATCGTCTCGATCTGGTCGGCGGAGAGCATCCCCTTGTAGATGAGCGTGTTCGAGCTGAGGCTCGGCAGGTAGACGAACGCCCGCTCGGGGATGTCGAGCTCGGCCACCGCGCTCTCGATGCGCTTGCGCACGACGTAGAGCGTGCGCTCGAAGTGCGCGTGGTCGCGCACGCCGGGCCCGCGTCCGATGAACACCTGCCGGATCCAGGGCTCGACGGAGAGCGCGGTGGCGCCGAGGAGGCGGTCGTCGCTCGGTACGTCGCGCCAGCCGAGCAGGCGCTGGCCCTCCTCGGCGACGATCCCCGCGACGAGCGCCTGCACCCGCTCGCGCTGGGCCGGCGCGCGCGGCAGGAAGACGAGCCCGGCGCCGTACTCGGTGGGCGCGGGCAGGGGGATGCCGAGCCGGGCGCACTCGCGGCGCAGGAACCTGTCCGGCATCTGCAGCAGGATGCCCGCGCCGTCGCCCGTGTTCGGCTCGCACCCGCAGGCGCCGCGGTGCAGGAGGTTGATCAGCACCTGGAGCGCCTTCCGGACGATGTCGTGGGACTTCTGGCCCTTGATGTGGACGACGAAGCCGACGCCGCAGGCGTCGTGCTCGCGCGCGGGATCGTACAAGCCCTGGGCCGGCGGCGGGCCGGGCACCGGCCGGGCGGCCGGTCGGCCGTGGTGCTCCATCATCTGCATCCCCTTTTGTGAACAGTTGCACGATACTACCCGAGGTCGGACTATTAATCATCTCTGAAAAGTCGGATATTGTGCATCATCCAGGCTTATACTGAGATCGGCGATACTGAGACCGGGCATGCACCTGGAGACCCTGCGCCTCTACTGCGACGTCGTCCGCCTCCGCTCCTTCTCGCGCGGGGCCGCCCAGAACTTCGTCTCCCAGTCCGCGGCCAGCCAGGCCGTGCAGCAGCTCGAGGCCCAGCTCGGCGTGGCGCTCGTCGACCGGAGCAGGCGGCCCTTCGTCGTGACGCCCGAGGGCCAGACCTTCTTCGAGGCGTGCCGGGGCATGCTGGAGGCCTGGGAGAAGGCCCGGGCCGAGGTCGCGGCGGCCAGGGCGCGCGTGGACGGCACGGTGCGCGTGGCGGCGATCTACTCGGTCGGCCTGCACGACGTGAGCCGCCACATGCAGCGCTTCATGTCGATGTACCCGGAGGCCCGCGTGCGGCTCGAGTGCCTGCACCCGCACAAGGTGGTCGAGGCGGTGCTCTCCGGGGAGGCGGACGTCGGGATCATGTCCTACCCGCCGGCCGACCGGGCGCTGTCGATCGTGCCCCTCCGGGCCGAGGCGATGGCGTTCGTGTGCCATCCCAACCACCGGCTGGCGCGGCGCAAGCTCGTGCTGCCGGCCGACCTGAACGGCGAGACGTTCGTGGCCTTCGACCCGGACCTCACCATCCGCAAGGCGATCGACCGCTCGCTCCGCCAGCACAACGTCAAGGTCAACGTCGCCATGGAGTTCGACAACATCGAGACGATCAAGCAGGCGATCATGATCGCGGCGGGGGTGTCGATCCTGCCCCGCCACACGGTGCAGAAGGAGGCGTCGATCCGCACGCTCGCGGCCGTGCCGTTCGGGATCCCGGATCTCGTGCGGCCGGTCGGGCTCATTCACCGGAAGGAGAAGCCGCTGACGCCGACGGTGACCCGGTTCATCGCGCTGCTGCGCGAGACGACGGACGAGCCGGTGGCGGCGCTCGCGCGCTCGTGACGGGGCCCGCGAGGGAGGGGAACGCGATGGGCGAGTTCGAGGACGAGTACGCTGCGGCGCTCGAGAGCGACCTCCGGGAGGTCCGGGGGGCGCTCGTCAACGACACGATCGCGCTGCTCGGGCCGGCGGCGCCGATCTGCCTCGGCGAGAGCGCGACCGTCGAGCAGGCGGTCGAGGCGATGCTCGAGCGGCGGCAGGCGGCCGTGCTCGTCACGGACGCCGACGGCCGGCTGCTGGGCATCTTCACCGAGCGCGACGTGCTGAACCGGGTGGTCGGGCGCGGCCTCGACGCCGGGGCGACGGCGCTCCGGCTGGTCATGACGCCGAGGCCCGAGGCGCTGACGGCCCGCGACCGGGTGGCCTACGCCATCCACTGCATGAGCGTGGCGGGCTACCGCACGATCCCCCTGGTCGACGCCGCGCAGCGCCCGATCGGTATCGTGACGGTGAGCGACGTGATCCGCTGGCTGGCGAGCCTGTTCCCCGAGGCGGTGCTGAACCTGCCGCCGGGGGACGCGCGGCTCAAGCGGCCCCAGGATCTGGACGCCGGTTGACGCGGTGTATCACGGGCGCGGCCCGGCGGCGGGCAAACCTTGCCGCCTCCTCGGGGGTCCGATAAAATGACGCTGGTCAGCCGAAGTCGGCGGACGGCAGCGCTCGCGGCCCGGCCTCAGCAGGGATTCCCGGTTGGACGACGGACGGGGCGTGTGCGCGCGAGAACCGAGCGAGGAGACGGGAGCGCATGAGCGAGATCGCGGCTGCCGTGAAAGGCAACGGAAAGTCGCTGAAGGAGCTGGACCGCGCCGTCATCCGCTTCGCCGGCGACTCCGGCGACGGCATGCAGCTGACGGGCGAGCAGTTCACGACCGAGTCGGCGTGGGCCGGCAACGACGTGGCGACCCTGCCGAACTTTCCGGCGGAGATCCGCGCCCCGGCGGGCACGCTCTTCGGCGTGTCGAGCTTTCAGCTGCAGTTCGGGAGCCATCGCGTCTACACGCCCGGCGACCGCCTCGACTGCCTCGTGGCGATGAACCCGGCGGCGCTGAAGGTCCACCTGCACGACCTCAAGACGGGCGGCCTCCTGATCGTCAACACCCCCGCGTTCGACAAGCGCAACCTCGACAAGGCCGGCTACGCGGCCAACCCGCTCGACGCGCCGGCGCTGGGCGAGCGCTACCGGCTGCACAAGGTCGACATGACCGGGCTCACGCACGAGGCGATCAAGGACCTGCCGCTGAACACGAAGGAGAAGGATCGGACCAAGAACTTCTTCGCGCTCGGCCTCGTGTCCTGGATCTACACGCGGCCGCTCGAGCCGACGCTCGAGTGGATCGGCAAAAAGTTCGCGAAGAACAAGGACGTCGCCACGGCGAACACGCGCGTGCTCAAGGCGGGCCACGCCTACGGCGAGACCGCGGAGATCTTCAACGAGCACTACACGGTCGAGGCCGCGGAGATGGTGCCGGGCCTCTACCGCGCCATGACGGGCAACCGCGCGCTGGCCTGGGGCATCCTCGCCGCCGCGCAGCGCTCGAAGGTCCCGGTGGTCTACGGCGCGTATCCGATCACGCCGGCGAGCGACATCCTGCACGAGCTCGCGCTGCACAAGCGCTTCCGGGTGCGGACGATCCAGGCCGAGGACGAGATCGCCGCGGTGAGCGCGGCGATCGGCGCGTCCTTCGGCGGCGCGATCGGCGTGACCGGCTCGAGCGGCCCCGGCATCGCGCTCAAGGCGGAGGCGATCGGTCTGGCGGTGATGGCGGAGCTGCCGCTCGTCGTGTTCGACATCCAGCGCGGCGGGCCGTCCACGGGGCTGCCGACCAAGACCGAGCAGGCGGACCTCCTGCAGGCGGTGTACGGGCGCAACAGCGAGTCGCCCGTCGTGGTGCTCGCGCCCGCGACGCCCGGCGACTGCTTCTACGTCGCCTACGAGGCCGTGCGGATCGCGGCGAAGTACATGGTCCCCGTGCTCGTGCTGAGCGACGGGTTCCTGGCCAACGGCTCGGAGCCCTGGCTCATCCCCGAGCCGGAGACGCTGCCGCCGATCGACGTCCAGTTCCGCACCGACGCCGACGGGTTCTTCCCGTACCTGCGCGATCCCGCGACGCTCGCGCGCCCCTGGGTGCGGCCGGGCACGCCGGGGCTCGAGCACCGCATCGGCGGCATCGAGAAGCAGGACGTGACCGGCAACATCTCCTACGACGCGGACAATCACGACCACATGGTGCGGACGCGCGCGGAGAAGGTCCGGCGCGTGGCCCAGGAGATCGCGCCCACGACCATCCAGGGCCCGGGGACGGGCGACGTCCTCGTCGTCGGCTGGGGCAGCACCTACGGCGCGATCACCGCGGCCGTGGAGCGCGCGCAGGCGGCGGGCCGGTCGGTGGGCTCGATCCACCTGCGGCACCTGAACCCGCTGCCGCCCGACCTCGGGCACATCCTGCGCGAGTACCGGCGGGTCCTCGTGCCCGAGATCAACAGCGGCCAGCTCGTCCGGATGCTGCGCGCCGAGTACCTCGTGGACGCGGTCGGCTTCAACCGCGTCCGCGGGCTGCCGCTGGCGAGCGACGAGATCCACGAAGCGATCACCCAGCTCCTCGAGAGTCAGGCGTGAGCGCGGGCGGCCCCGGCGCCAAGGAAGCGCCGAAGTACACCAAGAAGGACTTCGAGTCCGATCAGGACGTGCGCTGGTGCCCCGGCTGCGGCGACTACGCGATCCTGTCCGCGGTGCAGAAGACGCTGCCCGATCTCGGCGTGCCCAAGGAGGACATCGTGTTCGTCTCGGGGATCGGCTGCTCGAGCCGGTTCCCGTACTACATGAACACGTACGGCTTCCACACGATCCACGGCCGCGCGCCCGCGATCGCGACGGGCCTCAAGCTCGCGCGGCCGGAGCTCAAGGTGTTCGTCGTCACCGGCGACGGCGACGGGCTGTCGATCGGCGGCAACCACATGCTGCACGTGCTCCGGCGCAACGTGAGCGTGACGATCCTGTTGTTCAACAACCGGATCTACGGGCTCACGAAGGGCCAGTACTCGCCCACGAGCGAGCTCGGGAAGGTCACCAAGTCGACGCCGCTGGGCTCCGCCGACCGCCCGGTGAACCCGCTGGCGTTCGCGCTCGGGTGCGGCGCGACCTTCGTCGCGCGCAGCGTGGACCGGAACATCCCGCACATGGAGGAGATGCTCCGGCGCGCCGTGCGCCACAAGGGCGCGGCGTTCCTCGAGATCCTCCAGAACTGCAACGTCTACAACGACCTCGCCTGGAACGTGATGTACGACAAGGAGTCACGGCTGGCCCACGAGCTCCGGCTCGAGCCCGGCAAGCCCCTGCTCTTCGGTCCGCCGGACGACCGGCGCGCGGTCATCATGGACGGGGTGGTGCCGCGGGTGGTGCGCGCCGCGGACACCCCCGAGAGCGCGCTCTGGGTCCACGACGAGACGAACCTCAACGCCGCGAAGCTCCTGGCCGACCTGTTCGCGCCCGACTTCCCGGTGCCGATCGGCGTGCTCGCGGCGATCGACGCGCCCGTCTACGAGGAGATCATGCTCGAGCAGGAGCGGCGCGCGATCTCCGAGCGGGGGCCGGGCGACATCGCCAGGCTCCTGACGTCGGGAGACACCTGGAAGATCTCCTGAGGACATGGGGGGCTCCGGGCGCCCCCCAAGCCCCCCGGGACGCTCGGGGCGCCCATGCTGCGCCGTGGCGCCCCTCGACAGCGCGATTCGTTCCCAGTCTCTGAGGCGACGTCGGGGGAGCGCCCGCTGGCCCGCCGGGCTCGGAGCGCGGACCCGCCCGCGCGCCTCCTCGTGCCGGTGTCGCTTCCGAGACCGGCAGCGCCGTTTTCGGGTATCGTGTGGGGGCCATGGCGCTGAGCTCGAGCGTCCTCGCCACCCTCGCGGAGATCGTCGGCCCCGACGGCGTCGTGAGCTCGCCCGAGGGGCGGCTCGTCTACGAGTGCGACATGCACACCTTCTACAAGGGCGCGCCCGACGTCGTCGCCCTGCCGCGGAGCGCCGCCGAGGTCGAGGCGATCGTGCGCCTGTGCCGGCGCGCGCGGCTCCCGATCGTGCCGCGGGGCTCGGGCACGGGCCTGATCGGCGGCGCGATGGCCCCGAGCGGCGGCGTGATGGTCGGGATGAACCGGATGGACCGGATCCTCGAGGTGGACCTGCCGAACCGCTGCGCGACCGTCGAGCCGGGCCTCATCAACCTCTGGCTCACCCGTGCGGTGCAGGACCGCGGCTACTTCTTCGCACCCGACCCCTCGAGCCAGATGGTCTCCTCGATCGGCGGCAACGTCTCGACGAACGCGGGCGGCCCGCACTGCCTCAAGTACGGGATCACCGTGAACCACGTCCTCGGCCTCGAGGTGGTGACCGGCGCGGGCGACCGGGTCCAGCTCGGCGGCCGGGTGGTGGACCGGCCCGGGTACGACCTCACGGGCATCGCCGTCGGCGCCGAGGGGACGTTCGGGCTCGTCACCGCGATCACCGTGCGCCTGCTCCATGCCGCGGAGGCCGTCAAGACGGTGCTCGCCTCGTTTTCCTCGATCGAGCACGCCTCCGAGGCGGTCTCGGGCATCATCGCCGCCGGCATCATCCCCGCCGCGCTCGAGATGCTCGACGCGCTGATGATCCGGGCGATCGAGGAGGGGATCGGCGCCGGTTACCCGAAGGGCGCCGCGGCCGTGCTCCTGATCGAGCTGGACGGCCCCGCGGCCGAGGTGGAGGCGCAGGCCGAGCGCGCGGCGGCGATCTGCCGGGAGCGCGGCGCCCTCGACGTGCGCGTGGCCCGCGACGACGCCGAGCGCGCGCTGCTCTGGAAGGGGCGGAAGGAGGCGGCGGGCGCCGTGGGCCGCCTGGCGCCCACGTACCTGCTCCAGGACGCGGTGGTGCCACGCTCGAAGCTGCCCGCGATCATGCGCGAGGTGCTCGCGATCGGCGAGCGCCACGGCGTGCAGATCGCCAACGTGTTCCACGCGGGCGACGGCAACCTGCACCCGCTGATCCTCTACGACGACCGCCGCCCCGGGGAGCTCGAGCGCGCGAAGGCCGCGAACGAGGAGCTGCTCCACGCGTGCATCGCGATGGGCGGGACCGTCACCGGCGAGCACGGCGTGGGCCTCGACAAGGCCAAGAACCTGCCGCTCCAGTACGCCGACGCCGACCTGAACTTCATGTACCGGCTGCGCGGCGTCTTCGACCCGGACCGGCTGATGAACCCCGGCAAGCTCCTGCCCGCGCACCCGGCGTGCGGCGAGGGCTTCCGTCCCGCGCGGCCGCGGCTCCCCGCCGGCGCCTGGATCTGATGGCCGTCGCCGGGCGATCCGTGGGCGGCGCGCTCGCCGCGATCCTGGGCCGCGAGGGCCTGCGCGAGGACGACGCGGCGCGCGCGGCGGCGGCCGTCGACGGCGTCGTGCCCCGCTGGGTGGCGCGTCCCGCCACGCTCGAGCAGGCGAGCGGCGTGGTGGCGCTCGCGCACGACGCCGGGCTCGGCGTCGTCCCGCGCGGCAGCGGCAGCGCCCTCGAGCTCGGGCGCCCGCCGGCCCGGGCGGACGTGGTGCTCGACCTCGGCGGCCTCGACCAGGTGCTGGAGTGGAGCCCGGACGACCTCACGGTCTCGGTGCAGGCGGGCGTGACCGCGGGCGCGCTGGCCGCCCGGCTGGCCGCGCACCGCCAGCTCCTCCCGGTGGATCCGCCCGGCGCGGCGACGCGGACGCTCGGCGGGCTCGCGGCGACCGCGGCGAGCGGACCGCTGCGCGCGCGCTACGGGACGCTGCGCGACCTCCTGCTGGGCGTCCGCTTCGTCCAGGCCGACGGCGTCATCACGTGGGGCGGCTCGAAGGTCGTCAAGTCGGTGAGCGGCTACGACGTGCCCAAGCTGATGGTCGGAGCGCTCGGCACGCTCGGCGTGCTCGGCGAGCTCACGCTCCGGCTCCATCCGATGCCGGAGTCGGAGCGCACGTGGCTCGTCCGCGCCCACGACGCCGCCGCGGCGCAGGCGTTCGTGGACGGCCTGCTCGACTCGGCGATCCAGCCGAGCCGCGTCGAGCTGCTGAACGCCGCGGCGCTGGAGGCGTGCGCGCTCCCGGGCGGCGCCGTCGCGGTCGCCGTCTCCATCGGTACGGTGGCGGCCGCGGTCCAGGCCCAGGGCGAGGCGCTCGTCGCGCTCGCGCGGCGCACGGCCGCCGAGGCGGCCGCCGCGCCGCCCGACGTCTGGGCCGGCTACGCGCGCGCCTGCGCCGCCCCCGGCGGCGCCCGCCTGCGCGTCGCCACCCTGGTGAGCGAGGTCGGCGCCGCGCTCCGCGCGGCGGAGGCGGCCGCGGCCGACCTCGCGCCCGGCATCGGGGCGCGGGTCACCGGCTGCGCGGCGGTCGGCACGCTCCGCGTGGCGCTGCCGGGGATCGCGCCGGGGGCGGCGGCGACGCTCGTCGAGCGGCTGCGCGGGCTCGTCGCGCCCGCGGGCGGGAGCGTCGTCGTCGAGGCGGGCCCGCGGGCGCTGCGGGAGGCGGTCGATCCGTGGGGGCCCGTGCCGCCGGGGCCGCTCGCGCTGATGCAGGCGCTCAAGGACACGTTCGATCCGGCGCGGGTGCTGAACCCGGGCCGCTTCGTGGGCGGGCTCTGATGGCGAGCCTCCCCGCGACCCTCGGCGCCTTCCGCGGCGCCGACGCGCCCGACCTCGAGGCCCTCCGCAAGTGCGTCCACTGCGGGATCTGCGTGCCCCAGTGCCCGACGTTCCGCGTGCTCGGCGAGGAAATGGACACGCCGCGCGGGCGCCTGTACCTGATGCGCGCCGCCGCGGAGGGGCGGCTCGGCCTCACGGCGGCCCTGGGCCGGCACCTCGACCTCTGCCTCGGCTGCCGCGCCTGCGAGACGGCGTGCCCGTCGGGCGTGCCGTTCGGCGCGCTGCTCGAGGCCACGCGCGTGCAGCTGCGGCGCCACGGGCCGCCGTCCCGCCACCGGCTCCTCGAGGCCTTCGTCTTCGCGGTGTTTCCCGAGCCGCGGCGGCTCGGCGCCGTGCTCGCGGCCCTCTCCGTCTATCGCCGCTCCGGGCTCCGGTGGCTCGTGCGCGCCACCGGTCTGCTCCGGCCCTTCCCGCGCCTGGCGGCGATGGAGGCGCTCGTCGACGGCGTGCCGCGCGCCGAGCCGCTGCCCGCGGTCGTCCCGGCGCGCGGCCGGCGGCGCGGGCGCGTCGGGCTCCTGACCGGGTGCGTCCAGCGCCACCTCTACCCGGGGGTCAACCGCGACGCCGCGCGGCTCCTCGCGCTCGCCGGCTACGAGGTCGTCGTGCCGGCCGCGCAGGGCTGCTGCGGCGCCCTCGAGCTGCACGCGGGGCGCGCCGACGCGTTCCGCGCGCGGGCGCGCGCGCTGGCGGCGGCGTTCCCCGCGGACCTCGACTTCGTCGTGACCAGCGCGGCGGGCTGCGGCGCGGCGATGAAGGCGTACGGCCACTGGCTGCGCGACGCCGCGGACCTCGGGGCGAAGACGCGCGACGTCCTCGAGCTGCTCGCCGAGGCCGAGCTGCCGCTCGGGCCGCTTCCGCTCACGGTGACGTACCACGACGCCTGCCACCTCGCCCACGGCCAGCGGCTGCGCCAGGAGCCGCGCGCGCTGCTCCGGCGCATCCCCGGCCTCACGCTGCTCGAGCTGCCCGACAGCGACCTCTGCTGCGGGAGCGCGGGCGTGTACAACCTGCTCGAGCCCGCGATCGCGCGGGACCTGCTCGAGCGCAAGCTCGCGTGCATCGCGGCGACCGGCGCGCGGGTCATCGCGGCGGCGAACCCGGGGTGCCTTCTGCAGATCGCCGCCGGCTGCCGGGCGCGCGGGCTGGACGTCGAGATCGTGCATCCGGTAGAGTTGCTGGCGCGCGCGGCGGAGCGCGCCCCATGAAGATCCGCGTCAGGGACCACGTCGCGTACCACGCCGACAGGATGGCGAAGGTCGCGCTCGCGACCACCCCCCGGGCCCAGCTCGACCTCTACTGCGTGGCGCCCGGGCAGGCCCAGACGGCCCACACGCACGCCGAGCAGGACAAGGTCTACGTCGTCCTGGAGGGCGAGGGCCGCTTCAGCCTCGGCGAGCGGGAGGAGCGGCTCGGGCCGGGCGAGGCCGTCGTCGCGCCGGCGGGCACGCCCCACGGCCTCGTCAACGACGGGACCGGGCCGCTGCTCGTCCTGGTGGTCGTGACGCCGCCGCCGTCCCACGCATGAGCGCGCCGCCCCGCGCCTCGCTGATGATCACGTGCCTCGGGGACATGCTCTTCCCCGAGGTCGGGGTGAGCATCGTCCGCCTGCTGCGCCGCCTCGGCGTCCGGGTGGACTGCCCGGCCGGCCAGACCTGCTGCGGCATGCCGCTGTTCAACTCCGGCTACCACAAGGCGGCGGCGGCGGTCGCGGCGCGCACGGTCGGCCTCTTCCGCGACGCCGAGCACGTGATCGTCCCCTCGGGCTCCTGCGCCTTCATGGTCAAGCACGAGTACCCGCGGCTCCTGCGCGACCCCGAGGCGCGCCGCGCGGCGGAGCGCCTCGCCGCGCGCACGTGGGAGCTCTCCCAGTTCCTCGTGAGCGTCCTCGGCGTGCGCGAGCTGACGTCCGCCGTGAAGGGGCGGGTGACGTACCACGACTCCTGCCACCTCCTCCGCGGCCTCGGCGAGTCGCAGACCCCCCGCGAGCTGCTGCGGAACCTCAAGGGCGTCGAGCTGGTCGAGCTGCCGGGCGCCGACGAGTGCTGCGGCTTCGGCGGCTCGTTCGCCGTGCGGCTCCCGGAGGTCTCCGCCGGGATCCTGGAGCGGAAGCTCGCCCACGTCGAGGCGACGGGCGCCGCGTGCCTGGTCGCGTGCGACGCCGGCTGTCTGCTGCAGATGGGCGGCGGGCTCCGGCGGCGCGGCTCGCGGGTGCGGCCGGTGCACCTGGCCGAGCTGCTCGGCGGGGACGGGGCGTGAACGAGGGCGGGCTCGCCACGCCGTTCCGCGAGCGCGCCGGGCGCGCGATGCGGGACGCCTTCCTGCAGGAGGCGCTCACGATCGCGACGCGCAAGTTCATCGGGCTGCGCCGCGAGGCCTTCGACGACTTCCCCGAGGGCGACGCGCTCCGCGACCGCGCGCGCGCGATCAAGGAGGCGACGCTGCAGCGCCTCGACCACCACCTGGAGCGGCTCGTCGCGAGCGTCGAGGGGCGCGGCGGCCGGGTGCACTACGCGACGACGCCCGAGGAGGCGCGGGCGATCGTGCTCGACATCGCCCGGCGCACCGGCGCCCGGATGGCGGTGAAGTCCAAGTCCATGGCCACGGAGGAGATCCACCTCAACGAGGCGCTCGAGGCCGCCGGGGTGACGCCGGTCGAGACCGACCTCGGCGAGTACATCATCCAGCTCGCCCACGAGCGCCCCTCGCACATCATCGTGCCGGCCATCCACAAGACGAAGGGGCAGGTGGCCGACCTCTTCACGCGCGCGCTCAAGCGCCGGGTCGAGGCCGACCCGGAGGTGCTCACGCGGGTCGCGCGCCTCGAGCTGCGGGAGAAGTTCCTCCAGGCGGATCTCGGGATCACCGGCGCCAACTTCGCGGTCGCGGAGACCGGCACGGTCGTGCTCGTCACCAACGAGGGGAACGGCCGGATGGTGACGTCGCTCCCACGCGTGCACGTCGCGATCATGGGCGTGGAGAAGGTCGTGCCGTCCATGACCGACCTGATGGTGTTCCTCGCGATCCTGGCCAGGAGCGCCACCGGCCAGAAGCTCTCCGTGTACACGACGCTCGTGGAGGGGCCGCGGCGCGCGGGCGAGCTCGAGGGCCCGGAGGAGTTCCACCTGGTCCTGCTCGACCACGGTCGGATCGCCCAGATCGCCGGGCCGCTTCGCGAGGCGCTCTCCTGCCTGCGCTGCGGCGCCTGCCTGAACGTGTGCCCCGTGTACCAGCAGATCGGCGGGCACGCGTACGGGCACACGTACCCGGGCCCGATCGGCATCCTCCTGACCGCGATGCTGCAGGGCCCGGCGTCGGTGAAGGACCTCGCGCACGCCTCCTCGCTCTGCGGCGCCTGCGTGGACGCGTGCCCGGTGCGCATCGACATCCCGCGCATGCTGATCGGCCTGCGCCGGGAGGTGAACGAGCGGCGGATCGCGTCGCGGCGCGAGCGGGTCGCGTTCGTGCTCCTCGGGGCGCTCCTCGTGCGCCCCGTGCTGTACCGGCTCGCGGTGCGCCTCGGCCGCCTCGTCCAGCGGCCGTTCGTCCGCGGCGGCGCGGTGCGCGACCTGCCGCTCGTCCTCGGCGACTGGACGCGCGCGCGCGACCTGCCGCCGATCGCGCCGCGGACGTTCCAGGAGCGCTGGGCGACGCTCGAGCGGGAGGGGCGCCCGTGACGACGAGGGCCGAGTTCCTGGCCCGCATCCGGGCGGAGATGCAGAAGACGCAGGGCCTGTTCGCCGCGTCGACGGCGCCGCGGCCGGCGCAGCCGCGGGCCGCGGTCGAGGCGATCCGGCGCGAGCTGGCGGAGCGCTGGCCGGAGACGCTCGAGCGCTTCCGGCGGGAGTTCGGGCGGGTCGGCGGGGTCTTCCACCGGGCGGCCGCGCTCGCGGAGGTCCCGCACCTCGTCGCCGGCATCGCGCGCGAGCGCGAGGCGCACCGCCTCGTCGCCTGGCACCCGGCGGCGCTCGGAGGCGACCTGGGCCCCGCGCTGACGGCGCGCGGGCTGGACGTGCTGCCGATGCCGCCCGGCGAGCTGGCCGAGGCCGCCGAGCGGCAGGCGCTGCGGGCGCGGATCGCGGAGGCCGAACTCGGCCTCACGGGCGTGGACCTGGCGATCGCCGAGACCGGGACGCTCGTCGTGCGCTCGGGCGCCGGGCGACCGCGCTCGACGTCGCTCCTGCCGCCGTACCACGTCGCGGTCTTCGACCGGGGCGCGCTCGTCGAGTCGCTCGCGCAGGCGGGCGTCGTCCTCGAGGCGTGGCACGCGGCGGGCGCGCCGCCTGCCGGCGCCGTCGTGAGCTTCATCACCGGGCCGAGCCGCACGGCGGACATCGAGCTCACGCTGACGCGCGGCGTGCACGGGCCCAGGGAAGTCCACGCGATCTTCGTGGACGCCGAGACTCGTGGCTGAGCGCTACTTCACGCCCGACGAGGTCGCCGCCCTGATCCCCGCGCTGTCCCCCGTCATGGAGGGCGTCATGCGCGCTCACGCGGAGGCCAGCGAGACGCGCGAGCGGCTGCGGGTCGAGCGCGAGCGGATCACGCAGGCGGGCGGCGGCGTCCTGGACCAGGCCGCGTGGCGCGCCGAGACCGAGCGCATCGCGCGGCTGACCGAGCGCGTCCAGGCCGGCCTCGCGGAGGTCGTGCGCCTCGGCGGCTCGCCGAAGGACCTCGGGCTCGGCCTGGTGGACTTCCCGCACCGGCGCGACGGCCGCGTCGTCAACCTCTGCTGGCGGCACGGTGAGCGCGAGGTCCGCTGGTGGCACGGCCTCGACGAGGGGTACGCGGCGCGCAAGCCGCTCTGATGCGCTACGCCGCGGTCCTCTTCGACCTCTTCGACACGCTCGTTCGCTTCGACCGCGAGCGCATGCCGGAGATCCGGGTCAACGGCAAGACCGTGCGCTCGTCCGCGGGCGAGCTCCACGCGCTGTTGCGCGCCCACGCGCCCGACGTCGGCCTCGAGGCCTGCTACGAGGCGCTGGGCGAGAGCTGGCGGGAGGCCGAGCGCCTGCGCGCCATCGACCACCGCGAGGTGCCGGCGCCGCTCCGGTTCACGGACTTCTTCCGCCGGCTCGGCCTCGACGCGGCCGCGCTGCCGGCCGGGCTCGCGCAGGCGCTGATCGACGCGCATCGCGGTGCGCTGGGCCGCGCCGCCGAGTTCCCCGCGCACCACGGCCCGCTGCTCCGGCGGCTCGCCGGCCGCCACCGCCTCGCCGTCGTCTCGAACTTCGACTACTCGCCCACCGCGCTCGACATCCTGGAGCGCGCGGGCGTCGCGGAGCTGTTCGGCGCCATCGTGGTCTCGGACGCGATCGGCTGGCGCAAGCCGCGGCGCGAGATCTTCGACGCGGCGCTGGGGCGCCTGGGCGCCCGGCCCGAGGAGGCGCTCTTCGTCGGCGACCGCGCCGACATCGACGTGGCGGGCGCGCAGGGGGTCGGCATGGACGCGGCCTGGCTCAACCCCGGGGCGGCGCCGCTGCCGGGGACCGTCGCGGCGCCGACGTTCGAGATCCGCGACCTCGCCGAGCTGGCCGGGATCCTCGGGCGCTGAATCACGCGCCGCCGCGCGCGCATCTAAGATGACGGGAAGGATGGGGGGGCCATGGCGACCACGCGGAAGGTGATCATCCTCGGCTCGGGGCCGGCGGGCTACACGGCGGCGATCTACGCGGCCCGGGCGAACCTGGCGCCGCTCGTGCTCACGGGCGTCCAGTCCGGCGGCCAGCTCATGCTCACGACCCTCGTCGAGAACTACCCGGGCTTCGTCGAGGGCATCCAGGGGCCCGAGCTGATGGAGACGATGCGGAAGCAGGCCGAGCACTTCGGCACCGAGATGATCGCCGAGGACGCGACGGCGGTGGACTTCTCGCGGCGGCCCTTCGTCGTCAGGGCGGGCGAGCAGGCCTTCGAGTCCCACACCGTCGTCATCGCCACCGGCGCCTCGGCGAAGCTCCTCGGGCTCCCGGCGGAGTCGAAGCTGATGGGCCGCGGCGTCTCCACGTGCGCCACCTGCGACGGCTTCTTCTTCAAGGACCAGAACATCATGGTCGTCGGGGGCGGCGACTCCGCGCTCGAGGAGGCGCTCTACCTGGCGCGGCTCGGGCGGCGCGTGGACGTCGTCCACCGGCGCGACAGCCTGCGCGGCTCGAAGATCATGCAGGAGCGCGCCTTCAAGAACCCGAAGATCGAGTTCATCTGGGACACGGTCCTGGACGATATCCGGGACGTGGACCAGGGCAAGGTCACGAGCGTGCGCCTCAAGCACGCCAAGACCGGCGCGCTGACGGAGCGGCCCGTGGACGGCCTGTTCGTCGCGATCGGCCACCAGCCGAACACGCAGGTCTTCCGCGGCCAGCTCGAGCTCCTGCCGAACGACTACATCAAGGTCAAGCCCGGGACGACCCAGACGAGCGTGCCCGGGGTCTTCGCGGCGGGCGACGTGCAGGACCACACGTACCGCCAGGCGGTGACGGCCGCCGGCACCGGCTGCATGGCCGCGCTCGAGGCCGAGCGGTACCTCGAGGCCACCCAGCCCCACTGAGAACATGGGGGGCCTCGAAGGGCCCCCCAAGCCCCCCGGGCCCCGGGCGCTCGGGGCGCCCCGGCGCAGCCGTGGTGCCCCTCGACAGCGCGATTCGTTCCCAGGCTCTGAGTTGACGTCGGGGGGAG
>Ga0156035_1064_pt1 | contig 62445 bp, 60 predicted proteins | sample RifCSPlowO2_02_FD_107689 | JGI IMG/M metagenome (GOLD analysis project Ga0156035, IMG submission 107689) | Candidatus Rokubacteria bacterium RIFCSPLOWO2_02_FULL_73_56 | reverse complement strand
ATGCGCTTCAGGATGTCGTCCTCGACCTGCATGTTCCAGGCGTAGTCGTACTCGCCGGTCTGGATCACCGCCCGGGCCGCCGACACCGCGTCGCCGCCGCCCTTCAGCTCGAGCTGGTCGAAGAAGGGCCGGTTCGGCAGGTAGTAGGTCGGGTTCAGCTCGGCGCGGATCGCGTCGCCGGGCTTGAAGTCCACGATCCGGTACGGCCCGGTGCCGACGGGCCGGAGGTTGGCCGGCGCCTCGCGCGACTTGGCGCCCTTGAAGGGCTCGAACACGTGCTTGGGGATGACCATGCCGCGGACGCCGCAGAACGCGTCCGCCCAGAACGGGGTCGGCTCCTTGAAGACCACCTTGATGCCGTGGGCGTCGAGCTTCTCGACACGCTCGATGCCCTTGTAGGACCCGATGGAGACGGAGGCGGTCTCCTTGTCCATGACGAACTCCCAGGTGAAGACGCAGTCGTCGGCGGTGAAGGGCTTGCCGTCATGCCAGACGACGTCCTTGCGCAGGCGCCAGACGACCGACTTGCCGTCCTTCGCGACCATGCCGTTCGTCAGGCTGGGCACCTCGGCGGCGAGGAACGGCACCAGGTTGCCGTCGGGGTCGTACGAGACGAGCGGCTCGTAGAAGATCCGCGAGCCGTCCTGGTCCTTGGTGCCCACGGCGAAGTGCGGGTTCAGGAGTGTCGGCGACTGCCACCAGAGGACCCGGACCTTGCCGCCGCCGCCCCGCCTGGCCGGGCCGGCGCTCTTCGGCTGGGCGTGGGCGACGCCCGCCCCGGCCAGCATCTGGGTCGCGAGGGGCGCGGTCAGCCCGAGGCCGACCATCGTCTGGATGAACTGCCGGCGCCCGAGGCGGCCGGCCTTGACCTCGGCGATCATCTCTCTCAGCGCGTGCTCGTCCATGGGCACCCTCCTGCGGGTTGGGCTCGCTGGGGCGGAGCGGTGGAACTCTTATAGTCGGCGCCGGGGCGGTCGTCAAGCGCGCGGCCCCCTACCGGGCCTCCAGCATACGGACGGCGACCTCGATCGCCTCCAGCATGGACTCGTGGTTCGCGGTGCCCTTCCACGCCCGGTCGAAGGCCGTGCCGTGGTCCACCGAGACGCGCAGGAAGGGGAGGCCGACCGTGACGTTGACGCCCGAGAGGCCGGTCCAGCGCTTGCGCGCTTCGTCGTACTCGAAGCCGAGCGTCTTCACGGGGATGTGCCCCTGGTCGTGGTACATCGCGACGACGATGTCGAACTCGCCGCCGCGCGCGCGGGAGAACACGGTGTCCGCGGGCAGGGGGCCGGTGACGTCGAGCCCCGCCGCCCGCGCCGCCGCGATCGCCGGCGCGATCGCGGTCTGCTCCTCGTCGCCGAAGAGGCCGTCCTCGCCGGCGTGCGGGTTGAGGCCCGCGACCGCGATGCGGCCGCGCGGCCGGCCGAGCCCCGCGAGCGCCTGCTGCGCGAGGTGGAGGGTGCGCAGCACGCGCTCGCGCGTGACGAGGTCGGGCACCCGGCGCAGCGGCACGTGCGTGGTCACGTGGATGACCCGGAGCTCCTTGCCCATGAGCAGCATGGCGAAGTCGCGCGTGCCGGAGAGCGCGGCGAGGATCTCGGTGTGGCCCGCGTGCGGCACGCCCGCGGCGGCGAGCGCCTCCTTGTTGATCGGGGCGGTCACGATGCCGTGGATCTCGCCCGCCTGCGCGAGCGCGACGGCCTTGGCGATGTACGCGTACGCGGCGCGCCCGGCCGGGGCACTCACCTCCGCCCGCGGCAGCGTCGCCATGTCCACGTTCCCGAGGTTCAGGACCTCGAGCGTCCCCGGCGCCCAGCGGCAGTCCGCGACGCGGGCGACCGCGTGCAGCGTGAGCGGCGAGCCGACCAGCGCCAGCGCCTCGCGCATGGCCCCGGCGGCGCCGATGACGACGGCGCGGCTCGCCTCCGCCGCGGCGGGCTCCGCGCAGGCGCGCGCGATGATCTCGGGACCGACCCCGGCGGGGTCGCCCATGGTCACGCCGAGAATCGGTCTGATCACGAGCGGGCCTCCGTGTGGAGGGTGACGAGGAGATCGGGGGCGCCGAACCCGCCCGCCTTCGTGAGCAGGGCGAGCGGGGGACGCGCGGGCGTCCGGAGGTGGCCGAGCGCGAGCCCCGGCCGGGGCGCGCCCAGGAGGTCCACGCGCTCGGCGTCGAGCGCGCGGTAGAGGGCGACCGCGGTGTCGCCCCCCGTCGCGACGACCAGGTCCCAGGCGTCCTTGTCGAGGCGGCGCCGCACCTCGGCGGCGAGCGCCGCGGCGACCGCGTGCGGGTCGGCGGCGTCGCCCTCGGGCGCGGCGAGCACCTCGAGCCCCGCGCGTCGCGCCGCCGCGACCTGGGCGCGCGTCGCCGCGTGACGGCTGCCGGCGACGATCAGCCAGCGGCCGCCCGTCGGCAGCGGCGGCGCGGGCGCGGCCAGCCCGAGCCGGCGCGCGAGCGCGCCCGCGAGCCCCGCGGAGCCGACGAGGAGCGGCGCGGTGGCGGACTCGAGCGCGGCGTCGACGAGGGCCCCGAGGTCCGCGTCGGTCTCGGCGTCGGCGACCGCGACCGTGCCGCCGAGCCGGCCGAGGCGCGCGGCGAGCGCGGCGACGCCCGCGCGGACCTCGACGAGGGGAATCCACGCGATCGGCCGGTCGAGCGCGGCGCGGAGCACGTCGACGACGTGCGCGGCGGCGGCGCCGTCCACGCGGAGGACCCGGTCGCGCACGACGCGTCCCTGCGCCGGGAACGCGGGCGTGAGGAGCGCGCTCGCCGCGCCGGCGGCGCGCAGCAGCGCGTCCAGCTCGGCGCCGACGGGACCGCGCAGCGTGGAGTCGATCTTCTTGAACCACGTGCCGGCGCCGCGCGCGGTGGCGGCGGCGCGCCCGACGCGCGCGGCCGCCTCGGCGGGCGCGAGCGGGCGCGACTCGGTGTCGACGACGGCGACCGGGCCCGCGGCGCGCCCCGCCGGCCACACGGTGACGGGAACCGGCGCCTCGCCGGCGAAGAGCGCGCCCGAGTCGCACGCGCCCGTGAGATCGTCGGCGAGGATCGTGAGCGCCATGGGAATACGCCCCACTATAGCAAGTGTTTACAGATCGTTCACCGTCGCCGGAGGTATACTTCGAGGCGTCCGATGCCACGCAAGCTCGCACTCGTCACCGTCGCCGCCGTCGCCCTCGGCCTCGCGGGCGTCGTCCTCGTCCTGGCCCTGCGGCCGGCGCCGGCGGCGCGCGTCGAGGAGGCGGCGCCGGCCGGCCCGGCGGCGGGCGCTTCCGTCCAGCCGGTGGCGCTCAAGCCGCGCGCCGGCCGCGCGTTCGGCTTCGAGCAGGCCCTGCGCGAGCTCGACCTGATCCGTCCGTCGCGCCAGAAGCTCGCCGACGACTTCAGCGCGCCGCTCGTCGACGGCCGCACGCTCAAGCTCTCCGCCCAGCGGGGCAAGATCGTCATGATCAACTTCTGGGCGACGTGGTGCCCGCCGTGCCGCGAGGAGATGCCGGCGATGGAGCGCCTGTGGCGGCACCACCAGGACCAGGGCTTCGTGCTCCTCGCCGTGTCGGTGGACAGCGTCACGGCGAAGGTCAAGCCGTTCGTCGCCGAGCACCAGCTCACGTTCCCGATCCTGCTCGATCCGGCGATGGACGTCGCGAACGCCTACGGCGTGCGGGCGCTGCCGTCGAGCTTCTTCGTGGACCGCCGCGGGACCCTCACGGCCCTCGCGCTCGGCCCGCGGGCCTGGGACAACGACGCCTCGCACTCGCTGGTCGAGGCGCTGCTCCGCCGCTGATGGGCCCCTCGCTCGGCGTCGCGGTCGCCTTCGGCGCGGGCCTGCTCTCGTTCCTGTCGCCGTGCGTGCTCCCGCTCTTCCCCTCGTACCTCTCGTTCATCACGGGCATGTCGGTGAGCGACCTCGCCGGCGACCTCGGCGCGGCGGTGCGCCGCCGGGTGCTCCTGCACGCGCTCGCGTTCGTCGGGGGGTTCTCGCTCGTGTTCGTGGGGCTCGGCGCCTCGTTCAGCGCCCTCGGGCAGTTCCTGCTCGACTACCGCGACTGGATCCGCCGCGTCGGCGGCGTGCTGATCATCCTGTTCGGGCTCTACATCGCCGGGCTCCTGAAGCTCGCGCTGCTCGGGCGGACGACGCAGTGGCGGCTGCGCGAGAAGCCGGCCGGCTACCTCGGCTCGCTCGTGGTCGGCGTGACGTTCGCGATCGGCTGGACGCCCTGCGTGGGCCCGATCCTCGGCGCGATCCTCTCGCTCGCGAGCACGGCGGAGAACGTCGGGCGCGGCGTCGGGCTCCTGGTCGCGTACTCGGCGGGGCTGGGCGTGCCGTTCGTGCTCTCCGCGCTCATGCTCGGACCGGCGCTGCGCGTCTTCCGGCGCTGGCGCCCGTTCATCCCGGTGGTCGAGCGCGTCGCGGGCGTCATGCTGATCGTCGTGGGCGTCCTCGTCTACACGAACTACTACACGCTCCTGAACGCCTGGGCGATCTCCCTCACCCCCGAGTGGCTCCTCAGGCGGCTGTAGCCGCGTGCGCGTCCACGTCCGCGTCCCCGCCACCTCCGCCAACCTGGGCCCCGGCTTCGACACGCTCGGGCTGGCGCTCGCGCTGCGCAACGAGGTCACGGCCGCGGAGGCCGAGGGCGTGAGCGTGCGCATCGAGGGCGAGGGCGCGGCGCGGCTCGCGCGCGGCGGCGACAACGTCGTGGCGCGCGGCGTGCGGCTGGCGTTCGAGGCGGTCGGGCGCCGCTTCCCCGGCTGCGCGCTCGACTGCCTGAACCGCGTGCCCACCGCCCGCGGGCTCGGCTCGAGCGCGGCGGCGTGGGTGGGCGGGCTCGTGGCGGGCAACGCGCTGCTCGGCTCGCCGCTCCCGCGCGAGGCGCTGCTCGCGCTCGCGGCCCGCGCGGAGGGCCATCCCGACAACGTCGCGGCCGCGCTGCTGGGCGGGCTCACGGTCGCGTGCGCGGACGGCGAGGGCGTCACCGCGGTCGCGCTGCCCGTGCCGCCGGCGCTCCGCTGGGTGGCGCTCATCCCCGGCGTGACGAGCGCGACCGCCGAGGCGCGCGCCGTGCTGCCGCGCACGGTGCCGCGCGAGGACGCGGTGTTCAACGTGCAGCGGGTGGCGCTGCTGCTCGCGAGCCTGCAGGCCGGGCGCACGGACGCGCTGGCGCGGGCGCTCGAGGACCGGCTGCACCAGCCCTACCGGCTCAAGCTCTTCCCGTGGATGCCCGACGTCGCCGCCGCCGCGCGCGCCGCGGGCGCGCTCGGCTGCGTGCTGAGCGGCGCCGGGCCCGCGCTCCTGGCCGTGACGACGGGCGACGCCGGGGACCTCGGGCGCGCGATGGAGGCGGCGCTCCGGGCGGCGGGGATCGCGGGCGCCGCGCACGCCCTCGCCGTGGACACCGAGGGCGCGGTCGTGCGGGTGCTGGGTGGTGCGGCGTGACCGACGGCGTCCTCGCGGACCGGGAGCTGCGCCGGGCGGTGGCCGAGGGCTGGATCCGCGTCGTCGAGCCGGTCGCCGACGCCCAGTTCCAGCCCGCCAGCCTCGACCTCCGCCTGGGCCCGGTCGGCTACCAGCTCCGCGCCAGCTTCCTGCCGTTCCGGCAGACGGTGCAGAGCCGCCTGGGCGAGGACCTCGCGCAGAGCGACCTCGTCATCGACCGCGTCTCGCTCGAGTCGGGCGCCACGCTCCAGCGCGGCTCCGTCTACCTCGTGCCGCTGCTCGAGTCGCTCGCGCTGCCGCCCCACGTCCGCGGCCGCTCGAACCCCAAGTCCACGACCGGGCGGCTCGACATCTTCACGCGCGTCATCAGCGACGGCACGCCGCGCTTCGACGAGATCCGCGCGGGCTACCGCGGGGGCCTCTACCTGGAGGTCTCGCCGCAGTCGTTCCCGGTGCGCGTCCACGCGGGCGCCTCGCTCAACCAGCTCCGGCTGCTCACGGGGCAGACCGCGATGTCCGACGCCGAGCTCGAGCGAACGTACCGGGAGACGCCGCTGCTCTACGACGACGCCGGCCGGCCCATCCCCGTCGAGCGCGCGGTCTTCAACGACGGGCTCTGCATGGGCGTCGACCTGTCGGGGGTGCGCACCGGCGGCATCATCGGCTACCGCGCCCAGCCGAACCCGCCCGCCGTGGACCTGGCGCGCGTGGACCACTACGACCCCGCGGAGTTCTGGGAGCCGATCAAGCGCCCGGCGCACGACGCCTACATCCTCGAGGCGAACCGCTTCTACATCCTCGTGTCCAAGGAGCGGATCCGCGTGCCGCCCGAGTTCGCGGCCGAGATGGTCGTCTACGACGCCGGCGCGGGCGAGATCCGCACGCACTACGCCGGGTTCTTCGACCCGGGCTTCGGGTTCGGCGACGGCAGCGTGCTCGGGACCCGGGTCGTGATGGAGGTGCGCGCCCGCGAGGTGCCGTTCATGGTCTACGACGGCCAGACGTCCTTCAAGGTGTGGTTCGAGCGGCTGCGCGGCCGCCCCGAGCGCGTCTACGGCGTCGGCCTCGGCTCGTCCTACCAGCACCAGACGCTCACCCTCTCCAAGCAGTTCAGGCGCCCCGCGGAGGGATGATAGAATGGCGGCAGTGGCGAGTCCCGGCGCGGCGTCCCACGGTGGAGGTCCCGAGGGAGGGCACCATGGCTGAGCAGCAGAAGAAGAAGGAGACCCGGCCGACGAAGCCCGCGGAGGGCGGCGACGGCGCGGCGGGCAGCCCCGAGCTCGCCAAGAAGGGCAAGAAGATCAAGGAAGACATCGACAAGCTCCTCGACGAGATCGACGACATCCTGGAGGAGAACGCCGAGGAGTTCGTGAAGAGCTACGTGCAGCGGGGAGGCGAGTAAGCCCGTGCCGATCTACGAGTACCGGTGCAAGCGCTGCGATGCCGAGTTCGAGAAGTACGTCCCGGGAGCTGCGACCGCGGTCCTCTGCCCGACCTGCCAGAGCGGCGAGGTGATGCGCAAGCTGTCGGTGTTCGGCCTCCGGACGACCGGCGCCTTCCAGGCGTCGGCCGCGGCGGGCGACGGCGGCGGCTGCTGTGGCGGCGGGTGCGCCTGCCACTGACGGTCCCCCCGCGCCCCGCCGCGCGCTGATGGATCTCCGCCGCCTCGAGATCTTCGCCAAGGTCGCGGAGCTCGGCAGCTTCTCCCGCGCCGCCGAGGCGCTCGCCCTGACCCAGCCCACCGTGTCGGAGCACGTGCGCGCGCTCGAGGACGAGCTGGGCGTGCAGCTCCTCGACCGCCTCGGCCGCGGCGCCGCGCCGACCCACGCCGGCGAGCTGCTCCTGGGCTACGCGCGGCGGCTGCTCGCGCTCTCGCGCGAGGCCCGGCAGGCGCTCGACCAGCTCCAGGGGCGCATGAGCGGCGAGCTGGTCGTCGGCGGCTCGACGATCCCGGGCGAGTACGTGCTCCCCGCGCTGATCGGCCAGTTCAAGGGCAAGTACCCCGACATCTCGATCTGCCTGCGCATCGGCTCGAGCGCGCAGGTGAGCGAGTGGGTCGACGAGGGCCGGGCCGAGGTCGGCGTCGTCGGCGCGCCGCCGGCGCCGCGGACGCTCGAGTCGCGCGAGCTGATGGCCGACGAGCTGGTCGTCGTGGTCCCCGCCGACCACCCCTGGGCCGGCACGCAGCAGGTGGCGCTCGCCGACGTGCAGCAGGAGCCGCTCCTCGTGCGCGAGCGTGGCTCGGGCTCGCGCGCGGCGCTCGAGCGCGGCCTGGCCGACGCCGGCACGGCGCTCGGCAAGTTCCGCGTGGTCGGGGAGCTGGGCTCGACCCAGGCGATCAAGCAGGCGGTGCGCGCCGGCGTCGGCGTCGCCCTGATCTCCAGGCGCGCGGTGGAGGACGAGTGCCGGGCCAACCTGCTCTCGTGCGTGCGCGTCCGTGACCTGCGCTTCGCCCGCGCCTTCTACCTGGTCACCCACCGCAATCGCGCCCGGTCGCCCCTCGCCCAGGCCTTCGTCGAGTTCGTGGAATCCCAGGCCCCCGGCCGCGCGTCCTAAGGCACGTCATGGTCGAGCACACGCACACGGAGGTCCGGCTCACCTCGTACGCCGCCTGCGCCGGCTGAGCGTCCAAGATGGCTCCTGGAGATCTCCAGGAGGTGCTCGCGGGGCTCAGGCCGGCCGGGCGGGCGACGCCGCCCGACCTGCTCGTCGGGCTCGGCGCGGCGGACGATGCCGCCGTGTACCGGATCACGCCCGACGTCGCGATCGTCGAGACGCTCGACTTCTTCCCGCCGGTCGTGGACGACCCCTGGACCTGGGGCGCCGTCGCCGCGGCCAACGCGATGTCGGACGTCTACGCGATGGGCGGCGAGGTGCTGTTCGCGCTCGCGATCGCGGGCTTCCCGCGCGAGCTGCCGAAGGCGATCATCGCGGACGTCTTCCGCGGCGGCAGCGACAAGGTGGCCGAGGCGGGCGGCGTGATCGCGGGCGGCCACACCGTGGTGGACACGGAGCCCAAGTACGGGCTCTGCGTCACGGGCCGCGTGCATCCCGACCGGCTCCTGCTCAAGGGGGGCCTCCGCCCCGGCGATCGCGTGTTCCTGTCGAAGCCCCTCGGCACCGGCGTGATCGCCACCGCCGGCAAGGACGGCCACGCCCCCGCCGACGTGCTCGCGGGCGCCGTGGCGAGCATGCTGCGGCTGAACCGGCTCGCCGCCGAGGTGGCGCGCGCGACGGGCGCCTCGGGCGCGACCGACATCACGGGCTTCGGCTTCCTCGGCCACGCCGGCGAGATGGTGACGGCCTCGGGCGCGGGGCTCGAGATCCACGCCGGGCGCCTGCCGCTGCTCGCCGGCGCCCGGGCGCTCGCGGAGGCCGGGCACTGGAGCGGCGGGATGAAGCGCAACCGCCGCCACGTGGACGCGGTCTTCGGCGAGCGGCTCCGCATCGACCCCGCGGTGCCCGCCGTCCTCGCCTCGCTGCTGACGGAGTCGGAGACCTCGGGCGGCCTCCTGTTCTCGGTCCGGCCCGAGCGCGCCGCGGAGGTGCTCGACGGCTTCCTGCGGCGCGGCGAGGAGTGCTGGGAGGTGGGCCGCGTGCTCGCCGAGCCCGTCCTCACCGTGCTGGCCTAGCGTCCCGTCCACGAACTCGCGTTCACGGTCGCCGCGGCTTCACTCCATCCGGGCGCGCGGGGCGTCCCCTCCCGCACGCGCCCGTCGGCCCGGACTCGACGCGCGACGGGGCTTGACATGACTTCGAGAACGGCACACTCGCCGCGCCCGGCCCGGGGGCGGGTGCGGTCCCCGCCGATACGAGCTGCCGTTGCAAATCGGCAGAAACGATGTGACTCCCGTGAGAATCCCTATAGCCTGAGCCCGCCTCTCTACAGGGAGGCGCGCCGGCCGCCGGCCGCCAATCTTTCGCCCGGAGGCCCTGGCATGAAGCGTGTGTGGCTGCTCCGCGCGCTCCTGTCCCTGGCCACCGTCGCGCTGCCCGCGGTCGGCGCGGCCGACGTCCCCGAGGTGCTCCGGATCTCCGCGATCCCGGACGAGAACCCGAACGAGCTCCTGCGGATCTACGCGCCGTTCGCCGAGTACCTCGCGAAGGAGCTCGGGATGAAGGTGCGGTTCACGCCGGTGGTCGACTACGCCGCGACCGTCGAGGGGCTCGCCGCGCGGAAGCTCGACCTCGTCTGGTACGGCGGCTTCACCTCGGTCCAGGCCGTCCGCCGCACCAACGGCACCGCGAAGCGGCTCGTGCTCCGCCAGGAGGACGCGCAGTTCACGTCGGTGTTCATCGCCCGGCCGGGCTCGCCGATCAAGGGCCTCGCCGACCTCAAGGGCAGGACCTTCGCGTTCGGCTCCGTCTCCTCCACGTCGGGCCACCTGATGCCGCGCTACTTCCTGCTCAGGGCCGGCGTCGCGCCCGACAGGGATCTGAAGCAGGTCGCCTTCTCCGGCGCGCACGACGCGACCGCGCTCTGGGTCGAGTCGGGCAAGGTCGAGGCCGGCGCGCTGAACTTCCTCGTCTGGGACAAGCTCGTCGCGCAGAAGAAGGTGGACCGCGCGAAGGTCGACGTCTTCTACACGACGCCGCCGTACGTGGACTACGTCTGGACCGCGCGCGGCGACCTGGACGCGGGGCTGCAGGAGAAGATCACCGCGGCGTTCCTCAAGCTCGACCACGCGAACCCCGCACACACGCGGCTCCTGGACCTGCACCGCACGAAGAGGTACATCAAGGCCATCGACGCCGAGTGGAAGGGCGTGGAAGAGGCGGCGATCTCGGCGGGGCTGCTCAGGTAGTGTACGAGCTCGCCGGGATCCGCAAGGTCTTCGCCGACGGCTCGGTCGCCCTCGAGGACCTCTCGCTGAGGGTCGGGCCGGGGGAGCACGTGGCCTTCATCGGCCCGAGCGGGGCCGGGAAGACCACGCTCTTCCGGATCCTGAACCTCACGCTCCGGCCGACCGCGGGCACGCTGATCTTCGAGGGGCAGGACGTCGCGGGGCTCTCCGATGCCGGGCTCCGGCGCGTCCGCACCCGCATCGGCACCATCTACCAGCAGCAGAACCTGGTCGGCCGGCTGCGGGTCGTCCACAACGTGCTCGCGGGCCATCTGGGCCGCTGGTCCACCGCCACCGCGCTCGCCTCGCTCGTCCGGCCCCGCGACGTCGCGGGCGCCGGCCGGGCGCTCGAGCAGGTCGGGATGCCGGAGAAGCTCTGGGCGCGCACCGACGAGCTCTCCGGCGGCCAGCAGCAGCGCGTGGCGATCGCCCGCGTGCTCGTGCAGGACCCCGACGTGATCCTGGCCGACGAGCCGGTCTCGGCGGTGGACCCGTCGCTCGCGGTGTCGATCGTGACGCTGCTGCGCGACCTCTCGCACGAGTCGCGCAAGACCCTCCTCATGAACCTCCACAGCGTGGACCTCGCGCTCGGCTACTTCCCGCGGATCGTCGGCGTCCGGGACGGGCGCGTGCGGTTCGACCTCTCGCCCGACCGGGTGGGCCCGGAGCTGCTGGCCGAGCTCTACGCCGGGCACCGCGACGAGGAACGCCAGCTCGAACGGCTCCGCGATGGCCAGAATCCCCTCGGCGCCGCCTGCCGACCGCTTCCGGGCTTCCGGAAGTAGACGGCGCTTCCCGTACCTCTTCACCGCCGTCTTCGCGGCGAGCGTGCTCTTCTCGCTGCGCGCGGCGCAGGTGGACCCGCGCCGCCTGCTCGAGGGCGACGCGCTCGGCAACGTGGCGAAGTTCGTCCGGGGCATGTTCCCGCCGAGGCTCGACGGCGAGTTCCTCGGGCTGATGGCGCGCCCGGCGATCGAGACGGTCCAGATCTCGGTCATGGGGACCGCGATCGCCGTCGCGCTCGGCGTCCCGCTGGGCCTGCTGGCGACCTCGTCGCTGACGTGGCGGGGCGTGCTGCACGAGCGGACGAGCCGCACGGGGCGGTGGCTCCTGGGCTTCGCCCCGTACGCCGCGGCGCGCGCCGTGCTCTCGGTGTTCCGCGCGATCCCCGAGTACGTGTGGGCGTTCATGTTCGTCCGCGCGGTCGGGCTCGGCCCGTTCGCGGGCGTGCTGGCGATCGGCGTCGCCTACGGCGGCATGCTCGGCAAGGTCTACTCCGAGATCCTCGAGAACGTGAGCCCGCGGCCGCTCGAGACGCTCCGCGCCGCGGGCGCCTCCCGCCTCGGCGTGGCCCTCTACGGGCTCGTGCCGCAGGCGCTCCCGAACGTCATCGCCTACACGCTCTACCGGTGGGAGTGCGCCATCCGCGCCTCGGCGATCCTCGGCTTCGTGGGCGCGGGCGGGCTCGGGCAGCAGATCGAGCTGTCCATGCGGATGTTCCAGTTCGACGAGGTCCTCACGCTGCTCGCGATCCTGTTCGTGCTCGTGGCGTCGGTGGACGTGCTCAGCGGCCGGATCCGCGGGTGGGTGGCCTGAGGGCGCGCGCCGCGGCCGCCCGCCCCGGGCGCACCGCGCCGCTGCTCGCCGGCGCGGGCCTGGCGGCGCTCCTGGCCTGGTCCTGGCACGGGACGGCCGTGGATCTCCCGGGCCTCTTCGGCGGGGAGGGGATGCGCCAGGTCGCGACGTACGTCGCCGGACTCTTCCCGCCCGACCTCTCCGCCCGGACGTGGCGCGACGCGGCGGCCGGCGCGGTCGAGACGTTCGCGATCTCGCTGATCGGCTCGCTGCTCGCCGTGGGCCTCGGCCTGCCCCTGTCGCTGCTCGCGACGCGGACGCTGCTCTACCGCGGGATCCTGTTCGAGGGCCGGCGCCCCGGCCCCGGCGCCCGCACGGCCCGCGTCGCGCTCTACGCGGCCGGCAAGGCGCTGCTCAACCTGCTGCGCACGATCCCGGAGATCGTCTGGGCGCTGATCTTCGTCTTCATGGTCGGCCTGGGCCCGTTCCCCGGCGTGCTCGCGCTCGGCTTCCACACGGGCGGCGTGCTCGGCAAGCTCTTCGGCGAGGTGCTCGAGGACGTGGACCCGGCACCGCTCGAGGCGCTGCAGGCGACCGGCGCGAGCCGCTTCGGGATCCTCGTCTACGGCGTGCTGCCGCAGGCGCTCCCGCAGTTCGTCTCCTACGCGCTCTACCGCTGGGAGGTGAACATCCGGGCCGCGGCGATGCTGGGCTTCGTGGGGGCGGGGGGCCTCGGCCAGCGGATCCACATCGCGATCAGCCTGTTCCAGGAGCACCAGCTCCTGACGCTGATCCTGGCGATCTACGCGATCGTGACGCTCGTGGACGCGCTCAGCGCGTACCTACGCGCGCGGCTCGTGTGAGGCGGCCTGGCTCCGCAGGACGGCCAGCAGACGCTGCTTGAGCTCGGCCGGGATCTCGACCTCGCGGAGCTTGCTGGCCGCGTTCATCGTCCCGCGGTAGGTGTTCACGAAGGCCACGCACGGCCCGCAGCTCTCGATGTGCCACTCGATCAGCTCGCGGGTCTCCACCGGGAGGGCGCCCTCGATGTAGTCGCCGAGCAGCTCGGCGATCTGCCGGCACTCCAGCGACGAGGGCCCGGACGCACCGCTGTCGGACATCGCGGTCATTATATGTAAGAAGCTCCTGCTGTAGGGATGCCTCCGCCGCGGCGAAGGATTCCGCGCCCGGCTGGACGGGGCGCGGGCCCGCCGGTATGCTCGGGCCCGATGCCCGCCCGCCTGGCCCTCCTCGCGCCGTTCCTGTCCCCGTCCGTGCGCGGCAACGCCGTGACCGTGGAGCGGATCGCGCGCGGCCTGCGCGCGCGGGGCGTCGAGCTTCGGGTCTGGGACCTCTCGGTCGCGCCGGAGAGCCTCGTCGAGGCCGAGGTGGGCGCCTGGCGGCCGGCGCTGATCCACGCCTTCCACGCCTGGCGGGCCGGTCCGCTCGCGCTCCGGCTCGCGCGCCGCGCCGAGCTGCCGCTCGTCGTGACGCTCACGGGGACCGACGCGAACCACGACCTCCTCGACCCGGCGCGCGCAGCCGTCGTGCGCCGCGTGCTCGAGGGCGCCGCGCGGGTCACCGTGTTCCACGCCGCCATCGCCGCCCGCGTCCTCGGCGTGCTGCCCGACCTCGCCGGGCGGCTCGTCGTCGTGCCGCAGGCGGCACGGCTCGAGGCGCAGGAGGCGTTCGACTTCGCCGGGCGCTTCCCGCTGCCGCCCGGCGCGCTCCTGTTCGTCTTCCCCGCCGCCGTCCGGATGGTCAAGGGCCCGCTCCTGCCCCTTGGGCCGCTCGCGCGCCTGGCCGCGCGGCGGCCGGCGCTGCGCCTGCTCTACGCGGGGCCGATCCTCGACCCGGACCTCGGTGAGGCGCTGCTCCGCGAGCTCGCGGGCCGCCCGTGGGCGCGCCACGTGGGCGCCGTGCCCCACGCACAGATGGCCTCGCTCTACGCCCGCGCGGACGTGGTCCTGAACTGCTCGCTCTCCGAGGGCGGGATGGCGAACTCGATCCTCGAGGCCCTCTCGCTCGGCCGCGCCGTCCTCGCCTCGGACATCGAGGGCAACCGCTCGCTGGTCGAGGACGGCGTCACGGGGCTCCTCTTCCGCGACGCGGCCGAGCTCGAGGCCCAGGCCGAGCGCCTCGCGGGCGACCCGGCGCTGCGCGGGCGCCTGGGCGCCGCGGGCCAGGCGCTCGTCACCGCGCGCTTCCCCGGGGCGCGGGAGATCGACGGCTACCTCGACGTGTACCGCTGCCTGGCGCCTGCCAGCGCGTGAGCGCGCGGCTCGCCCGGCGGCTCGCGCCGGAGTCGGTGGCCCTCGTCGGCTGCCCGTGGGACCTCGCGCGCCCCGACGTCGTGTGGGTCGGAGCGCCCGGCGCCCAGGTGCGGGAGGTGCCCGTTGAGCGGGCAGTGCCGCGGTGCGCAGATACAGGCGGGCGGGGGATCGAGTAGTATGGAACCACTAGGCCACTTGACGGTTCTTTCATAATGAACCTGGGCGGTCACCGCCTTCGGCGCGCGACGCGGGCGCGGCGAGCCTCGAGAGAGGAGAGCCGGATGGGCCAGGAGGAGCGGGCGCGGGAATTCGTGGGCGCCTTCCAGGCGCTCAGGGCCGAGGTCGAGAAGGTCATCGTCGGCCACGGCGAGATCATCACGCACGTCCTCACCGGCATGTTCGCCGGCGGCCACATCCTGCTCGAGGGCGTGCCCGGGCTCGGCAAGACGCTGCTCATCAAGACGCTCGCCGAGGGCCTCGAGCTGTCGTTCTCGCGCATCCAGTTCACGCCCGACCTGATGCCCGCCGACATCGTCGGGACGAACATCATCGTCGAGGATGCCGACGGCCGGAAGCACTTCCAGTTCCAGCACGGGCCGATCTTCGCGCACATCCTGCTGGCCGACGAGATCAACCGGGCCACGCCCAAGACGCAGTCGGCGCTGCTCGAGGGCATGCAGGAGGGCGCGGTGACCGTGGGCGGCGCCTCGCGGCCGCTGCCGGCGCCGTTCTTCGTGCTGGCCACCCAGAACCCGATCGAGATGGAGGGCACGTACCCGCTGCCCGAGGCGCAGCTCGACCGCTTCTTCTTCAAGCTCCGCGTCCGCTACCCCGCGCTCGAGGAGCTCAACGCGATCATCGACCGGACCACGCAGGCGCGGCAGGTCGCGGTCAACCGGGTCCTGAGCGGGCCGACCGTCCTCGGCTTCCGCGAGCTCATCCGCGAGGTGCCGATCGCCTCCCACGTGCGCGACTTCGCGTCCGCGATCGTGATGGCGACCCACCCGCAGTGGGACCAGGCGCCCGAGGTCGCGCGCCGCTTCGTCCGCTACGGGGCGAGCCCGCGGGGCGCCCAGGCGCTCGTCCTCGGCGCGAAGGTGCGGGCGCTCGCCGAGGGACGCTACAACGTCAGCGTCGACGACATCAAGGCGCTGGCCGCGCCGGCGCTGCGCCACCGCATCATCCTGAACTTCGAGGGCGAGGCCGAGGGCGTCGACACGGACACCCTCGTCGGCCAGATCGTGGAGAGCGTGGAGGCGGCCGCCGTCGAGCGCAAGGAGGTCTTCCTCCGGTGACGCATCCGTTGCCGATCGAGACCCTCGTGCGGCGGGTCGCCCGGCAGGTGCGGCTGCGTCGCGCGGAGCACGCCGGCGTCCGGGGGGCGTTCTGGGGCGCGGCGGCCGCCGCCCTGCTCCTGGTCTTCCGGAGTCCCCTCGGCGCCGTGGCGCTCGCGCTCGCCGCGGGCCTGGTCGCCGCGGGCGTCCTCGCGGGGGTGGCGTGGGGGCTCGCCCGGCGCGTGGGCGCCCGAGACGCCGCGCGCGTGGCCGACCGGGCCTTCGCGCTCGACGACCGCGTGGCGACCGTCCTCGAGTGGGCCGAGCGGCCCGACCGGACGCCGCTGGTCGACGCGCTCGTCGCCGACACGCTCGCCCGCGTCGAGGCGCTCGAGCCCCGGCGGATGGTCGAGCGCGTGTCGCCGCGCGAGGCGCGCTGGCTGCCCGTGCCCGTCCTGGCCGGGCTCGTGCTGCTGCTGGCGCCGCCGGTGCCGATGCCCGCGGGCGGGCTGCCCGACTTCCTGCCGTCCCGCGGCGACGAGGAGCGCGAGGAGCGCTCGGCCTCGACGCTGCTCGAGGAGCGCACGCGGCCGCTCGCGAAGGAGCCGCTCAAGCGCGCGATGCTCGAGGAGCGGGACTTCGCGCAGCGCGCCGGTGCCAGCGGCGCGGCGAGCGCCGGCGACCTCGCGGCGATCTTCAAGGACACCTCGCTCTCGGGCCAGCGGCCCGACTTCAACAGCTTCCTGAAGAAGGGCGACGAGCGCCTGAAGCTCCTCGAGAACGTGGACCGGCTGCCGGACCTCCAGTCCGACTTCACGAGCACCACCTACAAGATGGTCTTCCGCAAGTCGAAGGCGCTCAGCTCGGGGCTCCGCCCCGACCAGATCTCGCCCCAGAAGCTGCGCGAGCTCCTCGACGAGATGGAGCGGCTCGGGCGCAAGGGCGGCACCTGGGGCGGCGACGCGGCGGAGGGGATGGAGGCGCTCGAGGGCGGCGAGACGGACAAGGCCCTCCAGGCCATGCAGAAGGCGCTCGACAAGATGCGCGCGATGGACGAGGCGCAGCGCTCGGGCAAGGGCCTGCGCGGCGGCCGCGAGCGGGACCGGGGCGCGCGCGGCCGCGACCGCGGGCGCGGCGAGGGCGTCGGCCCCGAGGACCAGGATTTCGGCGACACCGACGGGCTCCTGCCGGGCACGGGCCGGAGCCCCCTGGCGAAGGGCGAGGCGACGGCGCGGCTGCGGGCCCGGCCGTACGACGTGGGCGTCGAGGGCGAGTCGCGGCGGGGCCGCAAGGACGGCTACGACACGAACCTGACGGGGCGCGGCGGCACCATGGGGTCCCGGCTCCAGTACCTCGGCGTCGTCGGGCAGTACCGCAAGCAGATGGAGGACGCGATCGCGCGGGAGCAGATCCCGCGTGAGTATCACGACCAGATCAAGGAGTACTTCCAGGCGCTCGACGAGCGCTAGCCGGATGCCGGCCACACGGCACGAGTTCTTCTCGTCCGAGTTCCTGGCGCAGCTCGAGCGCCTGGCGCTCTTCTCCCGGCGGATCTTCCGCGGGCACGTGAAGGGGGAGCGCCGGAGCCCCCGGCGCGGGCACAGCGTCGAGTTCGCCGACTATCGGCCGTACGGCGTCGGCGACGATCTCCGCTACGTGGACTGGAACATCTACGCGCGCACCGACCGCCTGCACGTCAAGCTCTTCGTGGACGAGGAGGACCTCTGCCTGCACCTCCTCGTGGACGGCTCGGCCTCGATGGGCTTCGGCGAGCCGAGCAAGCTCGACCACGCCGTGCGCGTGGCGGCGGCCCTCGGCTTCGTCGGGCTCGTGAACCTGGAGCGCGTGGGCGTGGCGGTGCTGCGCGGGCGCGTCGCGGAGGGCTGGCCGCCGGCGCGCGGCCGCAACCAGGTGCAGGGCCTGCTCGGCTTCCTCGGGGGCGTGCGCGCCGCGGGCGGCACCGGGCTCGACGCGGCGCTCATGGACTACGCGATGCGGGCCCGCGAGCCGGGGCTCGCGGTGATCCTCTCCGACCTGCTCGACCCCGAGGGCTGGCAGGCCGGCGTCCGGGCGCTCCTCGAGCACCGGTTCGACGTCCACGTGGTCCACGTGCTGAGCCCGGAGGAGATGAACCCGGAGCTCGCCGGTGATCTGCGGCTCGTCGACAGCGAGACGGGCGAGGTGCGCGACCTGTCGGTGGACGGCGAGGCGCTGCGGGGCTACCGCGACCGGCTCCGGCAGTTCCTGGAGCACGCCGAGACCTTCTGCCGCAGCCAGGAGATCGGCTACCACCGCGTCGTCACCGACACGCCGCCGGCGGAGTTCGTGCTCTCCGCGCTCCGCGGCCGGGTGCTCGTATGACCTTCCTCTCGCCGCTGGCCCTCGCGCTCTTCGCCCTGGCCCTGCCGCTGGTCCTCCTCTACTTCCTGAAGGTGCGGCGGCGCGAGCGGAGCGTGCCGAGCCTGCTGCTGTGGGCGCCGGCGCTGCGCGACCGCGAGGCCTCGGCGTTCTTCCAGCGGCTGCAGCGCGACCCGCTCCTGATCCTCCAGATCCTCGCGCTGCTCGCGCTCTCGCTGGCGCTCGCGCGTCCGGTCGCCACGGTGATGGGCGAGGGCGCGCGCAAGCTCGTCGTCGTGCTCGACACCTCGGCCTCGATGCGGGCGCGGGACGTCTCGCCCTCGCGCTTCGAGGCCGCCCGCGCGCAGGCGGCGCAGGTCGTGCGGCGCCTGGGCGAGGGCGCCGAGGTGATGGTGATCGAGTCGGGCGTGCAGCCGCGCGTCGCCGCCGCCCTCGGCCGCGACCGCGAGCGCGCGCTCGCCGCGCTCGCCGCGGCGCGGGCCCGCGACCTGCCGGACCGCCTGCCGGAGGCGGTGCGCACGGCGCGCGCCCTGGTCGGCGCCGACCCGCGCGCGGAGATCCTCGTCTTCACCGACGGCGCCTTCCCGGCGGCGCCGGCGGAGGCGCCGGTGGACCCGCGCGTGCGCTGGGTCGGGGTCGGCCGGCGGAGCCACAACGTCGGGATCACGAGCCTCTCCGTCCGGCGGACGTACTGGGGCGCGTTCGACCACCAGGCGTTCGTCTCGCTGGTCAACTACACGCCGGCGGCGCAGGCGTTCGCGTTCACGCTCGAGGTGGACGGCCGGACGATCGCCGAGAAGGACGTGACCCTCGAGCCGAGCGTCCGGCGCGCGGTCGTGCTGCCGTTCAGCCACGCGGGCGGCGGTGTGGTCACCGCGCGGCTCCGCATCCGCGACGACCTCTCCGTGGACGACGTCGCGTACGCCGTGCTGCCGCCCCCGCGGAAGATCGCGGTGCTGCTGGTGAGCCCGGGCAACCTGTTCCTCGAGAAGGTCCTCAAGACCGACCCCCAGGTGGCGCTCGAGGTCCGCACGCCCGAGCAGTACCAGGGCGGGATGGGCGACGCCGACATCGTCGTGCTCGACTCGGTGACGCCGCCGAAGGTCGGCGCCGGACGGTTCGTCCTCGTCAACACGGTGCCGCCCGACGTGCCGCTCGAGGTGCTCGGCCGGATCGAGCAGCCGACGATCATGGACTGGGACCGGAACCACCCGGTGATGCGGCACGTCGAGTTCGCGAAGGTGGCCATCGAGGACGCGATGCGGCTCCGGCCGCTCGCCGCCGGCCGCCCGCTCGTCGAGGCCGTGGGCGGGCCGCTGATCTTCGCGCTCGAGGAGCCGGAGCGCAAGGCGCTCGTCGTCGCCTTCGACCTGTTCCGGACCGACTTCCCGCTGCGCGTCGCGTTCCCGCTCATCCTGTCCAACAGCCTGCGCTGGCTGCACCCGGCGGGGCTCGACCAGTCGAGCCTCCAGCTGGCGGCGGGACAGCCGATCCTGCTGCCGGTCCCGCACGGCGTGGACGTCGTCAGCGTCACGACGCCGGGGGGCCGCCACGTCCGGGCGCGCGTGACCCGCGGCGTCGTGAGCTTCACCGAGACCGACGAGGTCGGGATCTACACGCTCGGCATGGCGCGGAGCGAGCTCAAGGTCGCCGTGAACCTGATGGACGCCGACGAGTCGAACCTCGCGCCGCGGCCGCTGCCGGCCGGCGCGGGGCCGGACCCCGTGGCGCCGGCGCCCGTGCCGGTGCAGCGCGAGCTCTGGCCGCTCCTCGTCCTGCTCGCGGTGCTGTTGCTCGTGCTCGAGGGGCTGCTCTACTGGCGGCGGCAGAGCGCGTCCCGCCTGCGGCTGCCCCGGAGCCCGGGCGACCGGTGGGCGCTCGCGCTCCGCGGCGCGCTGGTCGCGCTGCTCTTCCTCACGCTCGCCCGCCCGGCCGTGCCCCGCTGGGTGGACCGGATGAACGTGATGTTCCTGCTCGACCTCTCGGACAGCGTGAGCTTCGCCGCCCGCGAGCGCGCGTACCGGTTCGTGGCCGAGGCCGTCCGCCACATGAAGCCGGGCGACCACGGCAGCGTGATCGCCTTCGGCGCCGAGGCCGTGGTGGACCGGCCCCTGGCGCCGCACCCGGCGATCGAGCGGCCGCGGGCCGAGGTGGACGCGCGCGGGACCAACCTCTTCCAGGCGATCCAGCTCGCGCTGGCGATGGCGCCGCCGGGGCAGGCCAACCGCGTCGTGATGCTGACCGACGGCCGGCAGAACGCGGGCAACGCGGTCGCGGGGGCCCAGGCCGCGAAGGACGCGGGCGCCGACCTGCACTACGTCGCCGCGCCGCTGACCTTCACGCAGGAGGTCGTCGCCGAGGCGATGGTGCTGCCGCAGGAGGTCAAGTACGGCGAGCCGTTCCAGGCCAGGGTCGTCCTCTGGAGCCACCGCGACACGCCGGGGCGCATCTCGCTCTTCCGCAACGGCGAGTTCCTCGGCTCCCAGCTGGTGCGCCTCACGGCGGGCAAGAACGTCTTCAGCTACCGCCAGGCGCTCGACGCCAGCGGCATCCACGTCTACCAGGCGGCGATCGAGGTCGAGGGCGACACGATCGAGGAGAACAACCGGGCTGTCGGCACGGTCGTCGTCCGCGGGCGGCCCCAGGTCCTGCTCGCCGACCGGGACCGGAGCCACGCGCAGGCGCTCGCGGGCGCGCTCCGCCTGCAGAACATCGAGGTCACGGTCGTCGAGCCCGGCGGGATCCCCAGGGACGTCGCGGGCCTGCAGAAGTACGACGGGGTCGTCCTCTCGAACGTCTCCTCGCTGAAGATGACGCGGGCGCAGATGGGGCAGCTCCGCGACTACGTGCGCGAGCACGGCGGCGGCCTGCTCATGATCGGCGGCGAGGAGAGCTTCGGCCTCGGCGGGTACTACCGGACGCCGATCGAGGAGGCGCTGCCGGTCACGATGGACGTCAAGCAGAAGGTCGAGATCCCGAGCCTCGCCGTCGTGCTCTCGATCGACCGCTCGGGCTCGATGGCCATGTCCACGGACGAGAAGGTGACCAAGCTCGACCTCGCGAAGGAGGCCGCGCACCTCGTCGTCGAGCTCCTCGACGAGCGCAACGAGGTCGGCGTGATGAGCTGGGACACCGAGTTCATCTGGGACGTCCCGGTGCGCGCGGCGCGGGACAAGCTGGCGCTCCACCACGCGATCGCGACGGTCAAGGCGGGCGGCGGCACCGACGGCTACCCGGCGCTGAAGGAGGCCTACGCGGTCCTGTTCGAGCGGCCGGCGCTGCTCAAGCACGTCATCTTCCTCTCGGACGGGCAGATGACGCGCGGCGACTTCCAGGGCCTGCTGCGGCGCATGGCGAAGGACAAGATCACCGTCTCCACCGTCGCGATCGGCAAGGACGCCGACGTCCAGCTCATGGTGGACGTGGCGAAGTGGGGCAAGGGGCGCTTCTACTACACCGAGGACTCGCAGACGATCCCGCGCATCTTCACCCTCGAGACCCAGCTCGCCTCCAAGGCCTCGCTCGTCGAGCAGCCGTTCACGCCGCGGCTGACGGCGCCGGGCCACGAGGCGATGCAGGAGATCGACTGGAAGGGCGTCCCGCCGCTCGGTGGCTACGTGGCCACCTCGCTCAAGGGCCAGGCCGAGCTCGTGCTGATGAGCCACCAGGAGGACCCGGTGCTGGCGACCTGGCGGTACGGGCTCGGGCGGTCGGCGGCGTTCACGTCGGACGCCAAGGCCAAGTGGGGTGTGCTCTGGCTCCGCTGGCGCGAGTTCAACCGGTTCTGGGCGCAGCTCGTGCGCTGGACGCTGCGCAGCGGCTCGCGCAGCGACACGGTGGCGCGGGTCGAGCGGCACGACGACGTCGGCGAGATCGTGGTGGACGCGATCGACGGCAAGGGCGAGTTCATCAACTTCCTCGACTCCCAGGTGGGCGTGGTCGCGCCCAACCGGGAGCGCACGGTCATCGATCTCGAGCAGGTCGGCCCCGGGCGCTACCGGGGGCGCTTCCCGGCGACGCAGGAGGGCGTGTACCTCGTCGGGATGGCGCAGCGCAAGGCCGAGCGCGTCGTCGGCTCGCAGCTCGCGGGCCTCGTCGTCCCCTACGGCCGGGAGCTCCGCGACCTCGGCGTGGACGAGGCGCTGCTCCGCGAGCTCAGCGAGCTGACGGGCGGCGGCGCGCTGGAGGCGCCGCGCGACGCGTTCCTCAAGGCGCGGCGCCGGTCGCGGATCGCCGTGGAGATCTGGCCCTGGCTCGTCGGCCTGGCGGCGCTGCTGCTGATCCCGGACGTGGCGCTCCGGCGCCTGGGGCCGGGCGCGCTCGGCCGGCTCGCGGCGCGCGTGCGGCCGGGGCGCGCGCAGAAGGAGGGTCCATGAGGCGGCTGGCGATGCTCGTGCTCGCGGGGTTGCTTCCGCTCGGTGCCGCGCTTCCCGCGAGCGGTCAGGCCAGGCCGCCGCGCGCGGTCGTCATCCTGCCCTTCGACGCGAGCGCGCTCGAGCAGGAAGAGCGCTGGATCGGGGAGGGGATCGCCCAGGTGCTCGCGCTCGGGCTGGCGCAGCACCCGGGCTTCGTGCAGGTCGAGCGGGCTCGGCTCCGCGCGATCGGCACCCCGGGGGCGTGGGGCGACGCCGGCGCGCTCCAGGCCGTCCGGACCGCGCGGGCCGACGCCGCGCTCTACGGGCGGCTCGAGCGGCGCCAGGGCCAACTCGTGCTGCTGCCGCACGCGCTCCAGGCGAAGGGCGGCGAGCCCGGGGGGCTCGAGCCCGTGAGCGTGCCGGCCGGGGAGCTGCTCGCGCGCCTGGCAGGGCTGCCCGTGGCGTACGCGCGCGCGCTCGGCGTGCCGGTCACCGACACGGAGGCGGCGCGCATCGAGCGCGCGGCGCACCCCACGCGCTCGCTGCGCGCGTTCGAGTTCTACGCGCGCGGGCAGGCCGCGGCGCTCCACGGCGGGCAGCAGGAGAACGAGGCGGCCGTGGACCTGCTCGCGCGCGCGATCGAGGCGGACGCCCAGTTCGTCGTCGCCCACTACGCGCTCGGCGTGGTCCACCAGGCGCTCGGCAACCGGTGGAAGGCCGCGGCGCAGTTCCGCGCCTCGACGCAGCTCGACGCCGCGTACCCCGAGCCGTTCAAGGCCCTCGGCGATCTGTTCCTCTCGGCGCCGCGGCGCCTCTTCGACCAGGCGGTGGAGGCCTACGGCAAGGCGATCGAGTTGCGCCCGTTCTACGCCGACGCCCACGTCGGGCTGGGGGACGCCCGGGCGGCCAAGAGCGACGTGGACGGCGCGGTCGCCGCGTACCGGAAGGCGCTCGTCCACAACCCGGTGAACCCGCGCGTCCACCTCTCCCTCGGCAAGATCTACTACACGGAGAAGGGCCTCTACTACGAGTCGGTGAACGCCTACAAGCGCGCCATCGAGCTCGACCCGGGCTCGGTCGAGGCGCGGATGGGGCTCGGCGAGGTCTACGAGGACAAGGGCCTCTACAAGGAGGCGATCGACGAGTACCGCCGGGTGATCGAGCTGGACGCCAGGCACACGGGGGCGCTGTACAACCTCGCGCTGGTCTTCGAGAAGGTGGACCCGAAGGAGGCGATCGCCCAGTGGGAGCGCTACATCCAGCTCGCCTCACAGCTCCCGACGGAGAAGGACTGGGTGGACGTCGCCCGGCAGCACCTCCGCAAGCTCCGGAGCCAGCTCAAGGAGTAGCGAGCAGCGCCTGGAGCTTCGCCTGGTCGAAGCCGACCACGACCTGGCCGTCCACGACGATCACCGGGACCGCCATCCGGCCGGTGAGCCGCACCAGCTCCTCGCGGGCCTCGGCGCGCTCCGCGACGTTCACGTCCTCGAACGGCACTCCCCGAGACGAAAGAAACTCTTTCGCCGCGCGGCACGGGCCTCAGGTCGGGGTCGAGTAGATCCGCACGCTCTTCATCGAGTCCTCCCGGCCCCGGCGACGGGCCGCCCTCGAGATGACACGCCGGTCCCACCGATTGAGATGCGTCGAGGAGCGGCCTGGGTGCGGTTCGTCCTCCGGGGGGCGAGTCCGCCAACTGGCACGGATTCTGTGGGCCGATCGGCCTAGGGACCGCGCCGGCGAGTGCATTTCTCACGCGATGCGTCTACCATCCGAGCAGGGGTATGCTTGCACGCCAGCTGCTGATCGGCTTCCTGGCCGTGATCGTCCCCAGCACGGTGCTGCTGAGCGCGGTGACCTACTACTCGCTGGCCTCCCTGGACAGCGCGATCAGCGAGCTCGCCGAGATCATCCGCTCGCGTGAGGCCGTGACGGACCTGAACAGCACGCTCGTCGAGGCGAGCGCCCCGCTGGTGGGCTTCCTCGTGAGTCGGGATCCCGCGAACCGGGAGCGATTCGAGCGCCTGGTTCGCACGGCGGAGAGCAAGCTCCAGTCCTGTGCCGGCGGCTTCTGCCACTATGCGCGGGGGACCCCGGCCCGGATGGCCGCCGCGCTCCGGCCGGCGGTCGAGCAGCTCCGGCGCGAAGGGCGGGCGATCTTCGAGGCGGACGTTCCCGAGGGGGTGGCGCGCGTGGAGGCCGCACGCCAGGGCGTCGCCGGCGTGCTGGCGCGGGTCGAGCCGATGCTGCAGGCGGTCCGCGACCACGCCGCGCAGGACGAGAAGATCGCCGACGCCGTTCGGCGTCGCGCGTGGGTCCTGACCGTCGCGCTGACCACCGCGATCGCGCTCGCCGGCGCGGCCGCCGCCATGCTGACCGCCCGGCGGATCGCGCGCCCCCTGAACGATCTGCTCCTCGGGATCCGGCGCGTCATGACGGGGGACTGGAGCCACCAGGTGCGCACCACGGCCGCGGGCGAGATCGCCGAGCTGGGCGCGGCCTTCAACGCGATGGTCCGCGAGGTCCGCGAGCGCCGGGCGGAGCTCGAGGAGCACACCCGGACGCTCGAGGAGCGGGTGCGGCGGCGCACCGAGGAGCTGCGGCAGAAGGAGCAGGCGCTCGTGCAGTCCGAGAAGCTCGCGTCGCTCGGGCTGCTCGCCGCGGGGGTCGCCCACGAGCTGAACAACCCGCTCACCAGCATCGTGATGAACACCCACCTCGCGCTGGAGGAGGTCGGCGCGGAGGCGCCGATCCGCGCCGAGCTGCGGAAGATCGACGCCGACGCCGGCCGCTGCCGACGGATCGTCGAGGACCTGCGCGCGTTCGCGCACGTGCGGCAGGTCGAGCGCGTGCCGACCGCGGTGGACGCGCTGGTCGAGCAGGCGCTCGCGTCCACGGCCCACGATGTCGACCGATGGGCCGTCAGCGTCCGGCGCGAGCTCGCGCCGGGCCTGCCGAAGGTCCCGTGCGACCCCGCGCGCCTGGTGCAGGTGCTGGTCAACCTCCTGGCCAATGCCGCGTACGCGGCCGGCGAGGGCGGTCGCGTCGTGGTCCGGGCGCGGCGGGAGGACGCGTGGCTCGCGTTCGAGGTCGAGGACGACGGTCCCGGGATCCCTGCGGCGCTCCGGTCGAAGATCTACGACCCCTTCTTCACGACCAAGCCCGACGGCACGGGGCTCGGCCTGTCGATCAGCCACGGGATCGTCAGCGAGCACGGCGGCCGCATGGAGGTGGAGAGCCTGACCCGGGAGGACGCCGGGCCGGACGGGCGGACGGGAACCACGGTGCGGGTCCTCGTGCCCGTCGACGGAGCCGAGGCGTGAGGCCCGCGCTCGGGCGGGTCCTCGTCGTCGACGACGAGGCGAACATCACCGACGCCGTCCGGCGCGCGCTCGAGCGCGTGGGCTACGCCGTCGACGTCGCGGCGGGTCCGGAGGAGGCGTGGGCGCGGCTCGAGCAGAGCATGCCGGCCGTCGTGATCTGCGACGTGCGGCTGCACGAGGCGGACGGCATGGACCTGCTCGCCCGGGTCCAGGAGTCGCATCCCGAGGTCGCCGTGATCATGATGACGGGGTACTCCTCCATCGAGTCCGCGGTCGGCTCGATCAAGGCCGGGGCGGTGGACTACCTGGCCAAGCCGTTCAACCCGGAGCAGCTCCGCCACGCGGTGGCGAAGGCCATCGAGCAGAGGCGGCTCCTCGAGGAGAACCGTTACCTCAGGTCGGCGCTCGCACAGGGGGCGGCGGCGCACATCGTCGTCGGCGAGAGCCGCGCGATGCGGCAGCTCTTCGAGACCGCGCAGAAGGTGGCCGCGGCGGACTCGAGCGTGCTCATCATGGGGAAGAGCGGCACCGGCAAGGAGGTCCTGGCGCGCTTCGTCCACGCCTCGAGCCCGCGGGCCGACCGGCCCTTCGTCACGGTCAACTGCGCCGCCATCCCCGCGAACCTGATCGAGTCGGAGCTGTTCGGCCACCGGCGGGGGGCGTTCACCGGCGCCGTCTACAGCCGCCGCGGGAGCTTCGAGCTCGCCGACGGGAGCACGCTCTTCCTCGACGAGATCGGCGAGATGCCCGTCGAGCTGCAGTCGAAGATCCTCCGCGCGCTGGAGGAGCGCCGGGTCAAGCGCGTGGGGTCCGACGAGGCCGTCGACGTCGACGTGCGGATCATCGCGGCGAGCAACAAGGATCTCGAGGCGGAGACGAAGGCCGGGCGCTTCCGGGAGGACCTCTTCTGGCGCCTGAACGTCGTCCAGCTCGTCGTCCCACCGCTCGCCGAGCGCCCCGAGGACGTGGTCCCGCTCGCGCGCCACTTCCTGGCGAGCTACGCGCGCGAGCAGAAGAAGCCCGTGGCCGACTTCTCGGCCGACGTGCTCGAGGCGTTCCGGCGCTACGCGTGGCCCGGCAACGTCCGCGAGCTGCGCAACGCCGTGGAGCGCGCCGTCATCTTCGCCGAGGCGGGCGCGCCGATCCGCCTGGCCCACCTGCCGGCGTACCTGCGGCCGGGCGGTACCGGAGAGTCACCGGCGCCCGCCAGGCCGTTCCGGACGCTCAAGGAGGTCGAGGCCGACTACATCCGCGAGGTGCTCGACGCCTGCGACGGGAACCGCACGAGGACGGCGGAGGTCCTCGGGCTCTCCGTCGTCACGCTCTGGCGCAAGCTCAAGCGCGAGAACGGCGAGAGCGACGAGGACACGGGGACGCTCATCGGGTTGTAGCCGGGCGTTTCAATCTGAAAGCTCGCCCGGCAGTTCCGCAAACCTTCCTTCTGTCGTGTTTTCAGGCACTTGGCGCCGTGACCATTTCACTATGCACGAGCGTCGGCAGCCTGACACCGACCCCCGCCGAGCTGGAAGATAAGCTGCTGATTCACTGAGCTTTTTTTGGCTCCTCCGGCGTGGCCGCGGAGGAGCTCCGGCACCGATCTTGCCACTCATACCCGACGTGATGCTGCACCCGACTGCGCACACGGCACGGACCGGGCGGCTCGCGCAAGCGCTCATGTCCATCCAGCACCCGGGGGGCCGGGTGAGCGTGCGCTACCGCACCGGGGACATCGAGGTCGTGATGACCGAGGTCGACGGCGGCGCGGCGCTCGTCGAGCCCGTGCTGTGGGGCCAGTCCTCCTGGCACCTCGTGCTCGACGGGCAGGCGATCTTCGAGGTCGGCGGCAGCCGGTGGGAGCTCCTGCCCGAGGCGTCGCTCAGCCTCGACTCCGCCACGCCCTGCACCATCGTGAACCCGTCGCCGTCGCGGCTCAGGGTGCTGAGCGTCGTGTCGAACCCGGGCGGCCCCGGACAGGAGGGGCGGCCGTGAGGCGGGCGCTCGCGGCCCTCGCCGCGCTCGTCGCCACGGCGGCCCTCGCCGCGCCCGCGGCGGCGCAGGCGGTCAGGGGGAGCTACCTCTACACGCTCTCGAGCTTCACGGGCCCGATCCCCTACAACCACTCGCGGGTCGCGGTGGACCGGGAGCGGAACGAAGTCTACGTCCTCTACCAGAACACCGTGCGCGTGTTCAACGAGTCCGGGATGGAGGTCTACCAGTTCGGCGACGACCTCGACCTCGGCCACCTCGTGGACGTCGCCGTGGACGATCGCGGCGACATCCTGCTGCTCGCCTGGCGCGACGGGAAGCCCGCGATCGTCCGCTGCGACTACCGGGGCCGGCCGCAGGCGCGGAGCGCGCTCACGGGGTTGCCCGACACGTTCTCGGACTTCGCCCCGAACCGGCTGGTGTTCCAGCGCGGCGAGCTGTACCTGGCGTCCTCCATGGGGCTCCAGGTCGTGCGGGCGGATCGGGAGGGCAACTTCCTCCAGGGGTACGACCTGTTCACGCTCTTCGAGCTCGAGGAAAAGGACCGGGGCGCCGTCGAGCTGGGCGGCTTCGGCGTGGACGCGGCGGGAAATATCCTGCTGACCGCTCCCGTGCTGTTCCGCGCGTTCGTGCTCGCGCCGGACGGAACGCTGAGCGCGTTCGGCAAGGCCGGGGGCGCGCCGGGCCGGTTCAACATCGCCGGCGGCATCACGCGCGACAGCAAGGGCAACCTCCTGGTCGTCGACAAGCTCAAGGGCGCGGTCCTGGTGTTCACCGGGCGATTCGAGTTCGTGGCCCAGTTCGCCGCCCGCGGCTACAAGCCCGGGGAGCTGATCTACCCGGACGATCTGGCGATCGACGGCCGAGACAGGGTGTACGTCACCCAGGCAGGCAAGCGCGGGATCAGCGTCTTCAAGCTGGCCCATCTCTGAGGGAGGTGGCACCGGGCCCGGAACGACGGCAGCGAGCGGAACCGCACGAGAGCGCAGAGCCAACGAGAAGGAGGGGGGAGGGGATGAGAACCGTGAGATGGGGATTCATCGCACTGGCGGCGGTCGTGCTCGCCCTGGGACTGGGCGGCGCGGCCTACGCCTTCCACTCGGGCGGTGTCGCCGAGTGCACCGGCTGCCACAGCATGCACAGCCCGGCGGCGGGCGGCAGCTTCCTGCTGGTCGCGAGCGACCAGAGCTCGACCTGCCTGAGCTGTCACGAGCACGCGGGCGACACGGGCCCGTCGAGCTACCACGTCAGCACCGCGGAGGCGGACATGCCCGCCGGCGTTCCTCCCAAGCAGCGGTCGCCGGGCGGCGACTTCGGCTGGTTGAAGAAGTCGTACACGATGACCATTCGCGGCGCGACGTCGACGGAGGAGGGGTCCAGCCACGGCCACAACATCATCGCCGCCGACAAGGGGTACGTCGTGGACGCCGTCAACGCCACGGCGCCCGGCGGGACGTTCCCGAGCACGCAGCTCGCCTGCAACAGCTGCCACGACCCGCACGGGAAGTACCGCAGGCTGAGCGACGGCACGATCGCCAAGACCGGCGCGCCGATCATCGCGTCGGGGTCCTACGCGACCAGCACCACACCTGGCTACGCCGAGCCCCCGGCCGCCGGCACGGCGCTCGGCGTCTACCGCCTCCTGGCGGGCGCCGGCTACACCAAGGGCACCGCCACGTTCAGCGGCGTGCCCGCGGCGAAAGCGCCGAGCGCGTACAACCGGACCGAGGCGGCCACCCAGACGCGCGTCGCCTACGGGAAGGCCTCCACCGGCGGCCACGCGGCCTGGGGCACCTGGTGCGCCACCTGCCACACCAACATGCACAGCGGCAGCGGCAACGTCCACCCGACCGACGAGAACCTCGGGTCCACGATCGCGAGCAACTACAAGACGTACGTGAAGTCGGGCGACATGAGCGGTGACGGGATCAACGGATTCACGTCGCTCGTCCCGTTCATCGAGGGCACCGCCGACTACGCGGTGCTGGCCGGTCACGCCAAGAACGACGACAGCGTCCTGACCGGCCCGGGAGGCTCGGACCAGGTCTCGTGCCTCTCCTGCCATCGGGCCCACGCCAGCGGCTGGCCGCATGCGCTGCGCTGGAACGTGGAGGGCGAGTTCATCGTCTACAACAGCCTGTATCCCGGCACCGATTCGACGCCGACCGCGCCGCAGTTCGCGCGGGGCCGGCTGGCGGCGGAGACCCAGGCGGCCTACTACGACCGTCCGGTGACCCAGTTCGCGAGCTACCAGCGCCTGCTCTGCAACAAGTGCCACGCCAACGACTAGTCGTCCTGCCGTGAGCGCACGGAGGGCTGGCCGCCCGGCCAGCCCTCCGTTTTTCCGTTGTTGAACACCCGACCCGGCCTGAGTATGGTTCGCGGGTGAAGCGCGTCCGTCCGGGTCTCCTGGTGGTCTGGCTGGTGCTGGCTGGCTGCCAGGCCGGCCTCCCGCAGCTCCGCGAGCGTTTCGACGACGAGGGGGTCGTGTACCTCTATCTCCAGCCCCTGGCCCGGGAAGCGGAGCGCCTGCGGGTCGCCGTCGAGGGGATCTCCGCCCTGCGCGCGGACGGCGCCGAGCAGCCGCTCTCCGTGGCGCTGCGTGAGCTCACCCACCAGGACGTCGGGCGACAGCGGCTGCTCGCCGCCGGCCCGCTGCCCGTGGGCGAGTACGCCGGGTTCGTGCTGCGGACGGGCAAGGCCTCCCTCCGGGGTCCCGAGGGGCAGTCGGCGCTGCTCGTGCCCGAGGCGCCGACGCGGCTCGACTTCAAGTTCGCCGTGCGCCGGGGGAAGGGCCAGGTCGTCGCCCTCGCGCTCGACTACGCCCGGTCGCTCGAGACCGCGGTGCGGCTCACGCCGGCCTTCGCCGTCTACGCGCCCGAGCGGCCCGCGGTGGGCCTGATGGGCTTCGTCGCCAACAGCCGATCGGGCGACGTCACCGTGTTCGACAAGAAGTCCCTGCAGGTCTTCGACGTCATCGCCACCGGCCGGGGGCCGGCCAGCCTGGCGCTCGACCAGCGGGCGCACCGGGTGTACGTGGCCCTCGCGGGCGACGACGGCGTCGAGGTCGTCGACGTCCTGGCCGGCCGGATCACGGAGCGGATCAGGCTGACGGCGGGCGACGAGCCCGTGGCGCTCGCGCTCACGCCCGACGGCACGACGCTCCTCTCCGCGAACCGGGGATCCAACACGGTCAGCCTCATCGACGCCGGCACCCGGTTCGAGCGGCGGAGGATCCGCGTGGGCAACGGGCCGCGCTTCATCGTGCTCGACCGGACGGGACGGCGGGCGTTCGTCATCAACGAGCTGTCCAACAGCGTCTCGGTGCTCGGCCTTCCCGGTGGAGACACGCTCGGATCCATCCCGACGGACCCGGGCCCGGTCCAGGGGCGGCTCAACCGCCGGGGCGACCGGCTCTACGTCGTCCACGAGCTGACGTCGAGGGTGACCGTGATCACCCCCGCCACGCTGGCCGTGACCGGGCGGTTTCCGGTGCGCTCGGGGATGGACGCGATCAAGGTGGACCCCGACACGGACTTCGTCTACCTGGCGGGCCGGCGTGAGTTCAGCGTGGGCGTGTACGATCCGTTGTCCTTTGCGGCCGTGGATTTCGTCGAGAGCGGCCCGGGCATCGTGTACATGACGACCGACGGGGACGAGAATACCCTGTACCTCGTGAACCCCGCCACCGATCGCGTGCAAGTGTTCGACCGCATCCGGAAGCGCACGGTGGGCGAGCTCGACGTCGGTGACGGCCCCGCCTGGATCAGCGTGATGGGGGAGAACTAGGATCGTCCCGATTGCCCATGCCACGACTCCCGTCAGCGCGGCACGCCCTCCACGCCCTCGCGGCGGCCGCGCTGTCCGTCACGCTCGGGCCCGCCGCGGCGCAGGCGGACGGGCTCCTCGAGGCCCTGAGCGGGAGCGAGGAGATCACCTACAGCCTGCTGTCCTCGAAGACGACCGACGCCGCGGGGACGACGACGAAGATCCGCACCAACAACTACGGCAGCCGATCGCACATGCGGCTCAACTACAATCTCCTCCCCCAGCTCAACCTCAACGCGGGCGGCACCTTCCAGAAGAACCTGTCGGAGTTCTCGGGCGGCACGGACACCATCGAGACGGAGGTCACGAGGATCCGGCCGTACGTCTGGCTGACGCTCCGTGATCCCGTGATCGGCGCGGCCGTGGGCTACGACCGGGCGGACGACACGACGAAGACCTCCGGTCAGGACAGCGTCACGCTCACCCGGGAGACGTACAACGCGGGCCTCACCTGGCGGCCCCTGGAGCTCCCGGCGACGCAGGCCCGCTACACGCGGACGTCCACGCGGGACGACGCGCGGATCTTGCTCGACGCGGAGCAGGATCTCTTCTTCCTCAAGTCGGAGTACACCTACCGGGGCTTCAACGCGTCCTACGCCGGCAACTACCAGACGACCCGCGACAATCTCCGGGACCTCGAATCGGCGGTGACCTCGCACGAGGGGAAGGTGGTGTACGCCGGGACGTTCCTCGACGGGCGCATCGCGCTCGCCACCGACCATCGCATCCGCGCGACCGAGATCACCACCGACCGCCGCGGCGGCCTGGCCGGGCTCGACGGCACCTCCGGGCTCCAGGTGCCCGCCGTCCTCCCCGGCCTGTCCGCGATCAGCAACACGATCTCGCCCCTCGCGCTGGCGCCGGACCCGGCGCTGGACGGGGACCGGACGACGAGCACCGGCCTCAGCATCGGGTTCGTCGGGGGCGTTCCCACCCTTCGACAGGTCGGGCTCAACTTCGGGACCGCCGTGGCCGTGAACAGTCTCCGCGTGTGGGTGGCCGGGTACGGGACCGGCCCCCTGCCGGCGGACGTCGCGAGCTCGTTCTCCTGGGGCATCCACACGAGCGCGGACGGGACCACCTGGGTGCCCCACCCGAGCGTTCCGACCGTGGCGCCGGCAGGCTTCGGGCCGTTCGACCAGCGCTTCGTGATCGCCTTTCCGAGCGTCACCACGCAGTACATCAAGGTGGTCACCCTGCCGCTCCCCACCAGCCCGTTCGGCTCGACCGGCTTTTCACTGCCCATCGTCATCACGGAGGTCGAGGCGTTCATCGACCGGACGGTCGCCGGGGCGCGCACCGGGACGAAGCAGACGATCAGCCAGACCGTCCGGACCCACACCCTCGAGGTCAAGACCCTCCTGCTCCGGCTGCCCTCGCTCTACCATCGCGTCAACGCCGAGTACCAGGAGTTCCAGCCGGACGGTGCGGAGCGGTACAACCTCTCCAACGGGCTCTTCCTCACGCACCGCTTCAACCCGGTCTTCGCGACGAGCGCGAGCACCTCCGTCGAGCTGGGGAGGGAGCAGGAAGAGACGCGAACGGCGGTCCTCTACTACGCGTCGCTCACCGCCACGCCGCTCAGGACGCTCACGGACAGCCTCGTCGTGAGCGGCAACCGGCAGTGGGTCGGCCCGACGGCGACGACGAGCGACTCCGCGGTCCTCTACAACACCGCGCAGCTCTACCGGGGGATCGACGCGACGCTCAACCTCGGCGCGGTGCTGACGTCCGACGAGCAGGGCGACGGCTCGCTGACGCGCCGCCGGGAGTACTTCGTGAACGCCGGCTCGGGCCTCACGCCCCACCGGAGCCTGTCGCTCACCGTCTACTACCTGGGCAAGCTCACGAGCTCGTCGGGCGGCACGACGGGGGAGTCTCGCGACACCACGGAGAACCGGCTGGACCTGGCGCTGTCGTTCACGCCGTTCCGCACGCTCAGCGTGTCGGCGTCGGCGGACGTCCAGTCCCAGACGGACCAGGACACGCGGGTGACCCAGAACTACGGGCTGAGCTGGGCGCCGTTCCCCGACGGCAGCCTCCAGTTCTCCTTCTTCTACGCGGAGAATCGGCTCACCGAGGGCCCGACGTCGCGGATCGTCCAGCCGGGCGTGCGCTGGTACCTGAGCGGGAGGCGCCGCTCGTACCTGGAGGCCACCTACCAGCTCAACACCAGTCAGTCCAGCACGCTCAAGTCGGAGTCCCAGCTGTTCAGCACGAGCCTCATCCTTTTCTACTGACACCGCGATGCGCGGGACGCGTGGGCGCCGGGGGCGGGTGGGCCGATGGCACGGAGTCGCGAGGGTCGCGTATCATGGGGAGGTCTTGGACGACATGCGAGGGAGCCCGTGAGGCGACTCCTGCGAACGCCTGCCACGACGTGCCGCGTGCTGCTGCTCCTGATCACGGCGCTCCTCGGCGCGTGCGCTCCGGTCGTCACGCGGACCGTCTATCGCGATCCGAACATGGACTTCGGGGCCATCCAGACGGTCGGCGTGATGCCCTTCCAGAACCTCTCGCGGGACAGCCTGGCCGCGGAGCGGGTCCGGGACGTGTTCATCAACGGGCTGCTGTCCACCGGCGCGCTGTACGTCGTCCCGGTCGGGGAGGTGGCGCGCGGCGTCTCCCGGGCCGAGATCCAGTCGCCGACCGCGCCGTCCCCGGAGGAGGTCGTCAAGCTGAGCGGGCTCCTCAAGGCCCAGGCGATCATCACGGGCGCGGTGCAGGAGTACGGCGAGGTGCGGTCGGGCCCGACCTCCGCCAACCTGATCTCCGTCAGCGTGCAGATGCTGGAGGCGCAGACGGGCAAGGTCATCTGGACGGCCTCCTCGACGAGGGGCGGCATCGACGCCTGGGACCGGCTCTTCGGCGGCGGGGGCCGCCCGATGAACGACGTGACGCGCGCGGCGGTGGACGACCTCATCGCGAAGCTCTTCCAGTAGCATGCGAGCCCCGGCGCTGCTGCTCGCGTGCGCGCTCGCCTCGCTGCCGGGCTGCGTGGCCGTCACGGACACCGCCGTCCACGCGGCCGGGACGGCGGAGCGCGCGCGGGGGGCCACCCGCCTCGTCGCGGTGTTCCCGGTGGAGAACCTCTCGGGGAAGCCCGCGCCGCTGGACGACGTTCGGCGCCTGCTCGTCGAGCGCCTGACGGCCTCCGGGTTCGGCGTGCTGGCCGACGCGGCGCTGGAGCGCGTCGCCGCGAGGCACCGGGTCCGGTACATGGCGGGCGTCGAGGCGGAGTTTGCGAGGGCGCTCGGCCAGGAGGCGGGCGTCGAGGCGATCCTCATCCCCTCGCTCGAGGTCTTCGAGCACGCGAGCCCGCCACGGATCGGGCTCTTCGCGCGCCTGGTCTCGACCGGCGAGGCGCCGGCCGTGCTCTGGGTGGACGGCACGGGGGCGGCGGGAGACGACGCGCCGGGGATCCTCGGGCTCGGGCTGGTCGAGGATTCCGGCGCGCTGCTGGCCCGGGCCGTGGACGCCCTGGCGGGGTCACTCGTCGGGCGCCTGGCGGCCGCCGCCGGCCCCCCCGGCGACACGCCCGGGGCACGGAAGTTCCAGCCGAAGATCGTCTACCGTGCCGAGGCGCTCGATCCGGCGCGCACGTACTCGATCGCGGTGGTGCCGTTCTTCAACAGGAGCGCGCGGAAGTACGCCGGGGAGATCGTCGCCCTGCACCTGATGCGGAGCCTCGTGGCGGCCGAGAACCTCTCGGTCGTCGAGCCCGGCATCGTCCGGCAGGAGCTGCTGCGGTTCCGGATCATCATGACCGACGGCGTCTCGCTGGCCGACACCGAGACGATCCTCGGCGCCGTGAACGCCGACCTGGTGCTGAACGGCGAGGTGCTGGAGTACCAGGACCCGCTCGGCCCCACCGGGGCGCCCCGGGTCGACTTCTCGGTCCTGTTCATCGAGCGACGGACGCGCCGGGTCCTGTACAGCTCGTACAGCCACAACGCCGGCGACGACGGGGTGTTCTTCTTCGACTGGGGGAGGGTCAACACGGCCCACGCCATGGCCGCGCGGATGGCGCGGGCCGTGGCCGAACGCGTGCGGCTCGCGTCCCCGACGGCCGAGCTCCGCCGGGGGCCGCGGGACGCGGAGCCGAGACGATGACGCACTGGAGGATGGCGCTCGCGGCCCTGGGCCTCGCGCTGGTGACGGCGGCGACGAGCCGCGCCGCCGAGGACCTGCCGGTCGTCGACGGCAAGAAGGTCGTGGCGAGCGTCCAGGGAGAGCCGATCACGCTGGACGAGCTCGCGCGGGAGCTGGCCTCCATGCGGCGCGACCGGGCGCCCGGGGCGCCGGCGGACCGGAGCGCGGAGCTGGCCGTGCTCGCGCGCATGATCAACGTGCTCCTCATCGCCCAGGAAGCCGGGCGGATGGGGCTCGACAGGCTGCCCGAGATCCGACAGATGGTGGAGTCCAACGCGCGGGTCACCCTCCGGGAAGAGCTGGTCGAGCGCGTCGTCAAGGACGTGCGGGCCGACCCGAAGCAGGTCGAGGAGATCTACCGGGCCTCGGTGAGAGAGTGGAAGATCAGCGCCGCACTCTTCGCGAAGGAGGAGCACGCGAAGAGCCTGGCGGCCGATCTGAAGGCGGGGAAGGGCTTCGGCGAGCTGGCGCGCGCGTACCTGGCGGACGGCAGAGCCACGAAGGTGGAAGACGGCGTCGTGCTCAGGCGCGAGGCCATGGACCCGGCGATCGGGAAGGCGATCGCCGAGCTGGCGGTGGGCGCGCTCAGCCCGGTCATCTCCACCACGTCGGGGTTCGTGATCGCGAAGCTCGAGGACGTCCGCTACCCCGACAGCCCGGAAGCCCGGGCGACGGCGGAGCGGATCGCGGTCACGAGCGCGCGCAGGGAGGCCGTCACGGCGTTCGATCAGGCCCTGAAGAAGAAGTATGTGAAGGTCAACCGCGGGGTGCTCGAGAGCCTCGACTACGACGCGCCCACGCCCGGGATCGAGGCGTTGCTGAAGGACCGCCGCGTCGTGGCGGAGATCCAGGGCGAGGCGCCGGTCACGGTGGCCGACCTGACCCAGGAGCTCCGGCACCATTTCTACCACGGCACGGCGATGGCCGCGGAGCGCAAGAAGCTGAACGCCAGGAAGGAGCAGCTCCTGGACGGCCTCCTCCACCGGAAGGTCTTCCGCAAGGAGGCCCTGCGGCTCAGGCTCGACACGACCGAGGCCTACACGCGCAAGGTCAAGGACTACGAGCGCGCCGCCCTCTTCGACGCCGTCGTGCGCAAGGCCGTGGTTCCCGACGTCAAGCTCACGGAAGACCAGGTGAAGGCGTATTACGCCGCGCACCGCAGCGAGTACACGACGCCCGAGATGATGCGGATCCGGAGCCTGGTGTTCGCCGACAGGAAGACCGCCGAGACGACCCTGGAGTCGCTCCGGACGGGCGCGGACTTCCAGTGGGTCGCCGGGCGCACGGCCGGCCAGGTGGACCCCGGCGCGAAAGGCGTCCTGACCTTCGCCGGCAAGCCGCTCATGACCACCGAGCTCCCCGAGGGCGTTCGGAAGGCCGTCGCGGGGGCCAGGGCCGGCGACGTCCGGCTCTGGGCGAGCCCGCAGAAGCACGTCTACGTGCTCGCCGTCCAGCAGGTCGTGGCGGCCGCGCCGCGGCCCTACGAGCAGGTCAGAGGAGAGATCGCGCGGAAGGTTCGGGACGCGGCGATCCGCGAGGCCGTCGAGCGATACGCGGAGAAGCTCAGGGCCCTCTCCGACGTCCGCGTCTACCTCAAGGCTTCGTGAGGGGCTCGACCCTCGCCGCGATGGCCGCGTGGACCTTTCGCAGCGTCGCCTGCGCGGGCGGCGGCGCCTGGCGCCGCGCGCCGGACACCTCCGCTTCTTTCCGGTACACGCCCCGGATCGTCGCCATCACGTCCGCCACGAGCCGGGCGACGGCGTCACCGTCCGCGTAGTCGTCCACGTAGCGCTGCCCGTAGACGAACCTCGCCCGGTTGTCCACGAACATCACGGCGGCCCGGGTGCGGCTCACCGGCACCAGGACCGCCGTGATCTCGACGACGATCCGGGCGCCCCGGTCGTCGATCAGCGTCAGCGGCACGGCCTCGAGGGGCCGGGGCTCGAGCGCCACGGTGGTTCCGTACTCGCCCCTGAGGAAGCGCCCCGGGGCGTACCAGGGATACCGCCGCTCGAGCTCGGCGAGAGCGCTTGTGAATCGCGGGCTTTCCGCCTTGCCCCCGAGAAAGAGGGCGAGGGTCGGATCGCCGAGCCTGCCGGCCTCGAGCTGGAGCTCCCACCGGCGCTGCTGCTCCTCACGCGCCCGCGGCTCTGTGGCGGGCACCAGGTACGGCAGGAGGCTCTCGCGATGCGCGGCGAGCGTGCTGACGTTGGCCTCCATGACCGACGGGGTCGCGATGGACAAGGGCGCCGAGAACTCGAGGTAGAGCCGGTCGTCGGTGTTGGGGACGCCCCCGCGGCCGAGCCGTGCCATGCCCTCCGTGCCCATCACGAAGTAGCTCAGGAGATCGGTCGCCGTGCCCATCATGACCTTCTGGAGGTCGCCCGCGACGGCGGGCGCCGCCATCCGCCGCGCGAGCTCCGCCTCGTCGATGCGGAGCGGCGTGTTGCTGCCGATCATCTCCGCGTCGTAGTGCGTCAACCAGAGCAGCGTGTAGGCGAAGCGCTCGCGGAACGTGCGCACGATGGACCGGACGTCCGCGGGGCTCAGCTCGTAGATCGGGAGCCACTGGGCGGCGACCCCGCCGGGGGTGAGGCGGTCCGCGACCAGCCTGAAGTACTCCGAGGTGTAGAGGTAGCCGGCCCCGCGGAACCACGGGTGGATCGGATCGGCGGTGATGACGTCGAACTTCTCGGGCGTGGTCAGCAGGAAGTTCCGCCCGTCGTTGAACACGACGCGCAGCTTCGGGTTGTCGAGGACCCGGTGGTTGTACGCGGCGAACGCGCGGGCCACCCCGAGCACCCTGGGCTCGATCTCCGCCAGCGTGACCTGCTCGACACCGGGATGGACGGACGTCGCGCCCGCCGTCATCCCGCTGCCCAGCCCCACCACGAGGACCTTCCTGGGCGCGCGGGCCAGGAGCATCGGCAGGTGGCCGAGCGTCAGCTGGACCTGCTGCGCCTGCAGGTGCGACGAGGCCTCCACCCGCCCGTTGGTCAGGAACGCCTGCTCGCCCCCCTTGACCCGGATGACGCTGACGATCGACTCGACGCCCTCGGCGTAGTAGAGGACGTCGGTGTTCTCCACCGCCTCGCGGATCATCGCGGGCGTGCGGAAGGCCTCCGGCTGGTTGCTCCGGAAGATGGCGAAGTACCTGGTGTCCCACAGCCGCAGGACACGCGGGTTCGCGGCCAGCACGGCGAGGGCGGCCAGCGTGAGCGCCGCCACGGCCACCGCCATCCGGCGCCTCCGCCCGAGGCTCGCGAGCACGGCGAGGCCCGTGCCGACGTTGAGCACGGTCAGCAGCTCGAGCGACCGCTCGATCCCGAAGAGGTAGATCAGCGCGAAGCCGCTGACCGCGGCCCCGAGGATCGCGCCCACGGTGTTGCAGGCGAGGACCTCGCCGACCGCCCGGCCGACCGCGTTCCGGTGCCTGGCGTGGACCTCGCCCGCGAGCGGGAAGGCGGCGCCCATGAAGAACGCGGGCACCAGCATGTACACGAAGGCGAGCGCGAAGCTCGACCAGGTCCGCGCGCCGAAGGCGCCCGGGGCCGACCCGCCGAAAGCGCCCTGCAGCCGGATCGCGTTCACCGGCACGTCCCGCAGGAAGAGCGTGACGAGGAGGGCCGAGACCCCGATGACGATCTGCACGATCCCGAACCAGACGATCGCCCGCGCGGGCCCCGACCGCTCGAGCCCACAGGCCTTGCTCCCCAGGGCGATCCCCGCCAGGAACGCGACCAGCATGACGGTGAAGCTGTAGACGCTCGCCCCGAGCGCGATGGTGAGGATCCGCGTCCAGAGCACTTCGTAGCCGAGCGCGCAGAACCCGCTGATGCCGATGCCCCAGAGCACCAGGCGGGAGGGGAACGGATCCCGGACACCCCGGGGAGTCGCGGGCGCGGCCGCTCCCGCGCCCGCGGCCGAGAGGACCGCGGCCAGCCTGCCCTGCAGCACCAGGCTCACGAGGCCGACGACGACGTTGGTGGCGATGGCGAGGGAGAGGGTGGCGCTCACGGAGTACAGGCGGAGCAGGACGAAGCCGGCCAGCAGGGCGCCGAGCACCGCGCCCAGGGTGTTGAGCCCGTAGAGGAAGGACAGGGGACGCCGGAGGGTCTCCGGCCGGTGGGCGACGAAGCGCGACAGGACGGGGAGCGTGCCCCCCATGAGCGTCGTGGGAACGATGAGGGCGACGAGCGCGAACGCGGCGCGCACCGCGAAGAGGTAGAGCGGCGAGTCGTCGTGCCCCCGGGCCAGCGCGACGTACACGGCGGGGTAGATCCTCATCAGGCCCACGAACACGAGCGCGAAGGCCGCGATCCCGAGCTCGAGCAGGCCGTACAGGCGCAGCGGGCGCCCGACGCGGTCGGCGACCCTGCCGATCAGGTAGCCGCCCAGGGCCAGGCCCGCCATGAAGATCGTGAGCACGGCGGTCACGGCCAGGTGCGAGCCCCCGAACACCAGCGTCAGGGACCGGACCCACACGACCTGATACACGAGGGCGGCCGCTCCGGACAGGAAGAACAAGAGGTAGATCGCGCCGTAGGACAGGGAGGCCGTCATGCCGTGCGAGCGCTATCGGACGATCGCGAAGACCTGGACCCGGCTGTTGCCCCGGTCGGCGATGAACACCTGGCCCTTGTCGTTGAGGCACATCTGGGTGGGGTTGTAGAGGAGCCCCTCGGTCCAGCCCATGGCGAGCTGCCGTCCGAGGACCGAGCCGTCCGGACCGACGAGGACGATGCCGCTGCCGTTCTCGTCCACGACGTAGAGGACGCCGCGGCCGTCGACGGCGATGGACGTCGCGAAGCTCAGGTGCGTCCGCAGGCTCTTCCCCACGGGCGTGAAGTCCCTGGCGTTCCTCGGGGCCGCGGACAGGGCGGCCTTCACGGAATCGAGCAGGTAGATCGTCCCGTTCCTGCCGACCGCGAGGTCCGAGAAGAATCCGTACGCCTCGGGGAAGGGCAGGTGGCGCTGGTACTTCCCGTCGGGGCCGAGGACGAGCACGCGCGCGCCGAACACGTCGAGGACGTGGATGGCATCGTTGGCGTCGATCTTGAAGCTCCGCGGGACGATGGTGGCCGGCTCCGGGACGCCCTCCGGGGTCAGATAGCCCTTGAGCTCGCCCTTGGCGCCGAACCGTACGATGCGGCGCTGCTTGCCGTCGAGCGCGAACACGTCCCCCCTGGAGTCGATCTGCACCCGGAGGGGCGCCGCAAGCTGCGGCGCCACGAGCTCGCCGGCCGGCTTCACGTCCCGGCCCTCGAGGGTGTACCGGAGCAGGCGCCCGCGGCCCGTGTCCGCCACGACGAGCGCGGACGTGCTGCACGCGACGCCCTCGGGCCACCGCATGCCGCCGCCCTTGTCGTCGAGGTAGACGGCCGTGAGGTAGCGGAGCCGCTCCGCCGCGTCGGCCACCGCGCCGGGGCCGAGCCCGGCGAGCGAGGCCAGCAGGAGCAGGGCCGCGCTCAGGATCCTGGGCATCCGGTCACCTCCTGAGCTGCTTGTGGCACTGGACGCAGAGCTCCGTCGGCGTGGGGAACGTGATGAGGTACCGGTAGCCGGTCCCGTGCGCGCGGTGGCAGCTCAGGCAGTCCACGGAGCGGTTCCGGTTCCGCATGTCCACGTACTTCTCGCCCACCGGGTGGGAGTTGTGCTTCAGCCAGTCGTGGCAGGCGCCGCAGCCGTCCACGACCGAGGCGTTGCGCAGCAGGCGCACGCTGTCCGAGGCGTGGGGCGCGTGGCACGTCGTGCAGCGCCCCTCCTGGACGGGGCTGTGGGCCAGGGCGCCCTTCTCCACCTTCACCTTCGAGTCCGGCCTCTCCTGCCTGGCCTTCTCGGCGAGCCTCGCCTGATAGTCCGCGGTGTCCCGGTGGCACCTGCCGCAGAGACCGCCCTCGGCGACGTTGAGCAGTTTCTTCTGGCGCGAGGCGTGCGGCTCGTGGCAGTTCAGGCAGCCGGTCCGGTCCACGAGCGGCCAGTGGACACGGCTCTTGCTGAACGCCTCGTTGACCATCGCGCTGTGGCAGCCCCGGCAGAGCTCGAAGCCCGCGCGCCGGGTCGCGAACGGCTCGGCCGCGGTCGCCGCGTTGTGGCACTGGCTGCACCGCTTGGCCGCCACCGGCGGGTGGACCGTGTCGAACAGGATCGCCGCCGTGTTCGAGCCGTGCGGGTCGTGGCACGACGCGCAGTCCGCCCTGGCGACGGGATACCCGGCGTGCTGCTGCGTGAACCTGGGGCTGTCCGGCTTGTGGCACCCGAGACAGAGCGCCGGCACGGCGGCCTTCAGGAGGTGGGCCGCCTTGTCCGAGGCGTGCGGGTTGTGGCAGGTCAGGCAGCCGTCCGACACGGGGATGTGCTTGAACCTCGCCTTCGCGGCCGTGTCCCCGACGCCCGTGTGGCAGCCCACGCACAGGGCGTTGCCGGCCTTCAACAGGTTCGCCTTGTTGTCGGAGGCGTGCGGGTCGTGGCACGTGACGCAGTTGCCCTCGATCACGACCTTGTGGCGGCTCACCGCCCCGGCGGGCACGACGCTCGCGTGGCACGTGGCGCAGATCGCGTTCGGTGACGCGGACAGGAGCTTGCCGTGGGCGGAGGTGTGCGGGCTGTGGCAGCCGACGCACTGCCCGGTCTTCACGGGCGTGTGGACGAACTTGCTCGTGAGCTTGTTCTGGAAGCCCGGATGGCAATCGAGACAGATCTTCCCCTGGGCGCCGAGCTTCAACCGGAACGGGTTCTGCGCGTGAGCGGCCGGCGCCGCCGGCAGCAGGAGCAGCAGCGCTCCGAGCGTCACCCACAGGCTGCGCGAGCGCACGAGGGAGCCCCGGGTCACCGGACGTGACACTCGTCGCAGGTCCGGGCCCCGAAGGGCATGTGGATCGTCGCCTTGAAGAACTTGGGATCCTTCGACGCGTGCGGGTCGTGGCAGCGCCGGCAGTCCATCGCCGCCGCCGCGATGCCGAGGTGCGCCTTGCCGAAGCTCGCGCGGTCGGCGTTGTGGCATTCGAGGCACGTGGGCTGGATGGCGCGCGCCAGCAGGGAAGCCTGCGGCGAGACGTGCGGCGTGTGGCAGCGCAGGCAGTCGCGCGCCGCGGGCTGGTGGGCGTTCTCCTTGTCCATCCGCGCCTTCAGGTCCTTGTGGCAGCTCACGCAGAGCTCCGGGCTCCGCGCCACGAGCAGCCCCTTGAGCTGCGCCTTGTGCGGGTTGTGGCACTGCGTGCACTCGGAGGCCACGACGGGCCGGTGCCGGCTCCGGGCGCCCGTGGCCGCCTGCTCGAGGCTGTCGTGGCACGAGGCGCAGAGCGGCGCGAGCGGGCGCGCGGCGATGCCCTTGACGTTGCTCGCGTGCGGATCGTGGCAGGCGAGACACATCCCGCCGGCGAACGGGACGTGGTTGACCCCACCCGCCGCCTCCTTCATGAAGTCTCCGTGGCACCGCACGCAGAGCTGACCGTCGGCCGCCTTGAGCAGCTTGTCCTCGCCGCCGCCGTGCGGCGTGTGGCACGCGGCGCACTCACCGTCGGCAACGGGCTTGTGCGTGTACGCTTTCGAGAACTTCGCTTCGGCTTCGGAGTGGCACCGGTAGCAGACGCGCTCCTGCCGATCCGCGATCAGGTGCTTCGTGTTCGAGCCGTGCGGGTTGTGGCAGGCCGTGCACTCCTCCTGGGCGAACGGGGCGTGGGGCACCTTGGAGCCGAGCGCGTCCCGGGTCTTCGGGTGGCAGGAGAAGCACAGGGCGCCTTCCTCGCGGTCGAGGAGGCGCCCGAGCTTCGCGGAGTGCGGGCGGTGACACGACACGCAGCCCCGCGCGCTGGCGACCGGGGCGTGCCTCACGGCCACCGTCGCGCCCTTGTCGTCGTGGCAGGTCACGCAGAGCCGGGTGTTGTTCGCGACGGCCAGCTTCTGGAACTCCGAGGCGTGCGGGGTGTGGCAGGACGTGCAGAGGCCGTCCTTGAACGGCGCGTGGTCCACCGTGCCGCCCGCCCGCAGCTCGGCGGCGTCGTGGCAGGTGGCGCAGAGCGTGTCCGCCGCCTGCGAGGTCGCGAACGGCTTCGGGGACGACGCCGGCTCGTGGCACACCTCGCACTGGCCCCCGGCGACGGGCGAGTGCGCGCTCGCCTTCAGGAGCTTGGCCTGGGCCGAGGAGTGGGGATTGTGGCAGCCCGCGCACGAGGCGGCCTGCTCGACCGGGTAGCCCTCGTGCGCCTTCTTGAAGGTCGGCTTCGCCGCGTCGTGGCAGGTCAGGCAGAGGGGCACGGCCGCTTTCAGCAAGAGGTCCTTCTCGTCGGAGCCGTGCGCCGAGTGGCAGGCCAGACAGCCCTTCACCGGTGAGGCCGCGTGCACCACCTTCTTCTGGTGCGGCTCCTTCTTGTGACACCCGTAGCACGCCTCGCTCCCCTCGGCCTTGAGCAGGTGGCTCGCCGGGGAGGCGTGCGGGTCGTGGCACGCGGTGCAGCGACCCGCCTTGAGCGCCGTGTGGACGTGCTTGCGGCTCAGGCCGACCTTGTCGCGCGCGTGGCACTGGAAGCAGAGCTCGTTGCCGTCCTTCTTCATCACGGCCTTGGGGATGAGCCCGTGCCGCAGGTGGCAGGTCTCGCACTGCTGCGCCTTGACCGCGGGATGGATGGCCTTCATCCCGAGGTACTTCTGCGCGAACGTCTTGTGGCAGTCGAGGCAGTTCTTCTGCGCGAACCGGGGCCGCTCGCTCTGCACTTCCACGCACCCGGCCAGCAGGAGCGCCGCCACGCCCAGCAGGAGGCCTCTGAGGGGGAAGTTCTCGACCATGTTCGGGCTCGACCATCGTAAGTGCGCCGTCCCTCGGGTGTAAAGCCTCCGTCCGGGGATGAGCCGAACGCCACTCCGGATCATGCGAACGGCTCACGCCGTGGTATCGTGGCGTCGGCTATGGTGAGCGTGGCGTGGAGGAGCTGAGGAAGGACCCGACGCGCGGCGACTGGGTGCTGATCCGCCCCAGGGGCGCGCCGCACGCGCAGGATGCGTGTCCGTACTGTCCCGGTGCCGAGCACCTGTCCGGCCCCGAGATCGCCGCCTACCGCAAGGAGGGCTCGCCCGCCGATGGGCCCGACTGGACGGTGCGCGTCGTGCCGGAGCCCGACGCCTATTTCCGGACGGAGTGGGAGCTGGTGCGCGAGGGCGTGGGCATGTTCGACATGATCACGCCGCGCGGCGCGAGCGAGCTGATCCTCGAGTCCCCCCACCACGACGACACGCTCGCGACGATGGACGTCGAGACCATCGAGGCCGTGCTCTGGATGTACCGCGACCGGCTCCTCGACCTCAAGCGCGACAGCCAGATCCGCGACATCCTGATCTCGCGCCGCCACAAGAAGCCGGGCGTGCCGCCCCACCATCCGTACTCGCGGATCACCGCGATCCCCATCGTCTTCTACGAGACGCGGCGCGAGCTGCGCGAGGCGCGCGAGTATTACCAGTACAAGCGGCGCTGCGTCTACTGCGACCTGCTACGGCAGGAGATCGGTGGCGAGGAGCGCGTCGTGCGCCTCACGCCGTTCTTCGCCGCCGTGGTGCCGTACGCGCCGCGCGTGCCGCTGGAGACGTGGATCGTGCCGCGGCAGCACAGCTGCTCGTTCGAGGAGGCGCTCGGCCCCGAGGTCGGACGGGACCTCGCGCAGCTCCTCTCGGAGTACTTCCGCGCCCTCGCGGCCGGCTTCGGCGACCCGGGTTACGAGTGCGCCCTCCGCACGGCGCCGAACCTCCGCTCACGGATCCTGCAGGGCGACTGGGCGACGATCCGCGACGACTACCACTGGCACATCCAGGTCGCCGCGGAGCCCGAGCGCGCCAACCGCGTGGGCGGCATCTACATCAGCGAGACGCCTCCCGAGGCCACCGCGGCGCAGCTGCGGGACGCCTGGCCGCGGCCGGCGGCCTGACCGCCCGACCGACGTCGGGGGGAGCGACCGCCGCGCCCCCCGATCCCGCGCCTCGCCCTACTGCGGCACCGCCTGGCAGCCGAAGCCGCAGCTCGTCTCGACGTAGACGGTGTTCGGGCCGCACTGGATCCTGGGCGGCCTGGTGGGCACGCAGAGGAACGTCTTGCCGCCCTTGTACGTGCCGACGGCGCCGCCGGGGTGCCAGCCGGACGGGCACGGGTTCTCGCCGAGCCGCAGGACCGGCCGCGTCGTCTGTGCCGAGGCCGGCGCGTCGACGGTGAGCGTGATCGTCTTGTCGCCCTCGCAGGGGTTCGACGAGGGCTGGCGGGGCTTGACCGTCACGAGGTAGATGCCGACCCGGCCGAAGGTCTTCCCGAAGGTCAGCGGGAACTGGCTCGCCACGAGGTTGTCGCTGGGCTCGCCCCCGCCGTACACGACCGAGAACTCGCAGCCGCCGGCGCCGGTGACGGTGAACGTGACCGGCTGGCCGGTCGTCGCCGGCGACGGGCTCGCGCCGAGGCCGGTGAGCGTGCCGGCGGCGTGGGCGCTCGCGGGCAGCAGGAGCAGGGCGGCGAGCGCCGCCGGGGCGCCGACTCGGGGCATGCGCATGGGGGCTCCTTTCGAGAGGCGCGGGCTCAGGGGTAGAGGCCGCGGACGCGGTAGCCCTCGGCGACGCGGCGGACGCCCTCCATGAGCGCCGCGGTCCGGAGGTCGGTGCCCTCCTTGGCCGCGAGCGCCCAGACGCGGCTGAACGCGCGCGTCATGACCTCCTGCAGGCGCGACACGATCTCGCTCTCGCGCCAGAAGTAGTACTGCAGGCCCTGGACCCACTCGAAGTAGGAGACGATCACGCCGCCCGCGTTCGCGAGGATGTCGGGGATCACGGTGACGCCGCGGTCGCGGAGGACGGCATCGGCCTCGGGCGTCGTCGGCCCGTTCGCGCCCTCGGCGACGATCGTCGCCCTCACGCGGTCGGCGTTGTCCTCGCGGAGCTGCGAGCCGACCGCGGCGGGGACCAGGATGTCGCACGGCCGCTCGAGCAGCTCGGCGTTGCCGAGGGGCTCGCTGCCCGGGAAGCCCGCGACGCTCCCGCTCTCGGCGACGTGCGCCTCGAGCTGGCGCACGTCGAAGCCGTGCGGGTTCCAGATCGCGCCCCGGACGTCGCCCACGCCCACGACGACGCAGCCCTCGCGCCACAGCAGCCGGGCCGCCACGCTGCCGACGTTGCCGAACCCCTGGACGACGACCTTGAGCCCCTGCAGGTTCTGCCCGAGCCGGTGCGCGGCGTGGTAGACGGCGTAGACGATGCCCCGGCCCGTCGCCTCGCGGCGGCCGGCGGAGCCGCCCACGATGAGCGGCTTGCCCGTGACGACGCCGGGCACGCTCTTGCCCTGGGTCATCGAGTAGGTGTCCATCATCCAGGCCATCGTCTGCTCGTCGGTGCCCAGGTCGGGCGCCGGGATGTCGAGGTCGGGCCCGATGAACAGCATGATCTCGGCCGTGTAGCGGCGCGTGAGGTGCTCGAGCTCCCGCCTGGACAGCGCGTGCGGGTCCACGCTCACGCCGCCCTTGGCGCCGCCGTAGGGCAGGCCGATCAGCGCGCACTTCCAGCTCATCAGCATCGCGAGCGCGGTGACCTCGCCCAGGTTCACGTCCGGGGCGTAGCGGAGCCCGCCCTTGGTGGGGCCGAGGACGGTGCTGTGGTGGACCCTATAGCCCTGGAACACCTCGGTTTTTCCGCTGTCCATCAGGACCGGGACCGAGACGACGAGGGCCCTCCTCGGGTAGCGGAGCCGCTCGTGGATGTCGGGCTCCAGGTTCAGGCGGAGCGCGGTCCGGTCGAGCTGGGCCAGGGCGGTCCGGAGCAGATGCGAGTCGAATTCGGGTTTCTCCATGTTTCGGGACCTTTCACTTGACATCGCTCGCCGCAGGGGCCAGAATACGACCGAAACAGTCGCCGATAGGATTTGTCGCCGATGCTGTCAGGTCGGTCGAGCCGGCCACAGCTCCGGCATATACGAATCCTCGGCGGAAGGCGAGGAATTAGGATGCTGCGGTTCACCAAGCGCGCCGACTACGGGCTGATGGCGATCCACTACATCGCCATCAACGACCAGCTCGGCGCGGTGAGCGCCAAGCGGATCGCCGAGGAGTTCGGCATTCCGCCCGAGCTGCTCGCGAAGATCCTCCAGCGGCTGGCCAAGCGCCGTCTCATCGCGAGCCAGAACGGGCCCAAGGGGGGCTACGTGCTGGCGCGGCGGCCGGAGCAGATCTCGGTCGGGCAGGTCGTGCGCGCGCTCGAGGGGCCGATCAACATCGTGGGCTGCCTGGACCACAGCGGCTGCCCGCAGGAGGAGCGCTGCAACCTGCGGCGGCCGGTGCAGAAGCTCCAGGCCGCGATCAGCCAGATGCTCGACACGATGAGCCTGGCGGACCTGGCGACCGACGACGTCCCCGAACTCCTGACGATCCGGATGTGAGGAGACCGAATCCATGGCGCTGAAGTTTCCGATCTTCATGGACGCGCAGTCGACGACGCCGTGCGACCCGCGGGTCGTCGAGGCGATGCTGCCGTACTTCACCGAGAAGTTCGGCCACCCGGCGAGCCGCAACCATCCCTTCGGCTGGGAGGCCGAGGGCGCGGTGGACGCGGCCCGGCAGAAGCTCGCCCGGCTCATCGGCGCGCGCGACCCGAAGGAGCTCGTGTTCACGTCGGGCGGCACCGAGGCGATCAACCTCGCCCTGAAGGGCGCCGCCGAGATGTACCGCGAGAAGGGCAACCACATCGTGACGACCGTCATCGAGCAGCGCGCCGGCCTCGACACGTGCAAGCGTCTCGAGCGGCAGGGCTTCGAGGTGACCTACCTGCCCGTCGGGCCGGGCGGCCTCGTGGACGTGGACGAGGTGCGGAAGGCGATCACGAACAAGACGATCCTCGTGTCCGTGATGTTCGCGAACAACGAGATCGGGACGCTCCAGGACATCGCGGGGCTCGGCCGCCTCGCGAAGGAGAAAGGCGTCATCTTCCACACGGACGCCACGCAGGCGGTCGGCAAGGTGCCCGTCAACGTGGAAGCGCTGGGCGTCGACCTCCTGTCGTGCACCGCCCACCTCATGTACGGGCCGAAGGGCGTCGGCGCGCTCTACGTGCGGCGCAAGGGCCCGCGGGTGCGCCTGGCCCCGATGATCGACGGCGGCGGCCACGAGCGCGGGATGCGGTCGGGGACGCTGCCGGTGCCGCTCATCGTCGGCTTCGGCCGCGCCGCCGAGATCTGCGAGGAGATCATGCCGGAGGAGAGCGCCCGGCTCGCCACGCTGCGCGACCGGCTGCAAGACCTGATCCTCTCGAGCGTGGACGAGGCGTTCCTCAACGGCGACCCGGAGCGGCGGCTGCCCCAGAACCTGAACATCTCGTTCGCCTACGTGGAGGGCGAGTCGGTGCTGATGGGCCTCAACAGGGAGACCGCGCTGTCGTCGGGGTCGGCGTGCACGTCCGCGACGCTCGAGCCGTCGTACGTGATCGCGGCCCTCGGGGCCAGCACGGAGCTCGCGCACTCCTCGATCCGCTTCAGCCTCCACCGGTTCAACACCGAGGAGGAGGTGGAAGTCGTGGCGAAGCGCACGATCGAGGTCGTCAAGCGGCTGCGGGACATGTCGCCGCTCTACGAGCTGGCGAAGGAAGGCGTGGACCTGAAGTCGATCCAGTGGAAGGCAGAGTAAAGGGGAGGGCCCATGGCCTACAGCGACAAGGTCGTCGACCACTACAACAACCCGCGCAATGTCGGCTCCTTCACCAAGGACACGCCGGGCGTCGGGACGGGCCTCGTCGGGGCGCCGGAATGCGGCGACGTGATGAAGCTGCAGATCAAGGTGAACCTCGACACCGGCGTGATCGAGGACGCGAGGTTCAAGACCTTCGGGTGCGGGAGCGCGATCGCCTCGTCGAGCCTGGCCACCGAGTGGCTCAAGGGCAAGACGGTCGACGAGGCCGGGAAGATCAAGAACACGGACATCGTGAACGAGCTCCGGCTGCCGCCCGTCAAGATCCACTGCTCGGTGCTGGCCGAGGACGCGATCAAGGCGGCGCTGGCGGACTACAGGGACAAGCACGGGGACGCGCTCGCCGGGGCCGAGGCCCCGACGGCGTCCGCGTGAGGGGAGGGGACGGGCGATGGCGGTGACCCTGTCGGAAGCGGCGGCCAGGCAGGTCAAGGAGCTCAAGCAGGCCCAGCACCTGCCGGAGACGGTGTTCCTCCGGATGGGCGTGAAGGGCGGCGGGTGCTCGGGCCTGTCGTACTCGCTCGAGTTCGACACCGAGCTCGGGCCGCACGACAAGGAGTTCGAGATCGACGGCATCAAGGTCGTCGTCGACAAGAAGAGCTACATCTACCTGAACGGCACGACGCTCGACTACGTCCAGCAGGGGCTGACGGGCGGATTCACGTTCGTCAACCCGAGCGCGAAGTCGAGCTGTGGCTGTGGGACGTCGTTCTCGGCCTAGCCGGGGCGCCGCGAGGTCGCGGAGCGGGCCCGGCGCCGGGCCCGCTCTTCTTTTGAGGGTGACGGAGGGATGAACCACTTCGAGGTGTTCGAGCTGCCGCGCAAGCTCGGGATCGACACGGCCGAGCTGCAGCGGAGGTTCTACGCGCTCTCGCGACGCTGGCATCCCGACTTCCACCAGGCCGCGCCGCCCGAGGCGCAGGCGCGGGCGCTCGAGGCCTCCGCGCGGCTGAACGCCGCGTACCGCACGCTGCGCGACCCGATCGCGCGCGTGGAGTACCTCGTGCGGCTCGAGGAGGGCCGCCCGACGAGGGAGGGGGCGGCGGTCGGGCCGACGGCGCCCCCGGAGCTGCTCGAGGAGATGTTCGAGATCCAGGAGGCGCTCGCGGAGGCCAAGGCCGGCGGGCTCGACGCGGACGGCCACCGGCGGCTCGCCGCCGAGCGCGACCGGCTGGTCGCCCGCCACCGGGACGAGGAGGCGCGGCTCGCCGGCCCGCTCGCCGCCGCGTGGGACGCCGCCGACGCCGGCGAGCGGCCGCGCGTGCTCGCGGCGTGCAAGCAGGCGCTCGCGACGCGCGCGTACCTCGCGACGGTCATCGACGACCTCACCGAGGCGCTGGGAGAGAGCCAGGAAGGCCATGTCACGCATCGTCGGCATTGATCTCGGGACGACCAACAGCCTCGTCGCGTTCGTCGAGGGGACGGCCGGTCTGCCGCGCGTGATCCCCGACGCCGAGGGGCGCACGCTCCTGCCGTCGATCGTGGCGTTCACGCCCGACGGCGTGCTCGTCGGCGACGCCGCCCGGCGCCAGCTCGTGCGCCGCCCGGAGAGCACCGTGTACTCGGTCAAGCGCCTCATGGGCCGCGGCTACGAGGACATCAAGGACGAGCTCTGCTACTTCCCGTACAAGGTGCTCCCCTGCGAGGGGATCGTGAAGATCGACCTCGGCGGCCGCGCGGTCACGCCGCCCGAGGTCTCGGCGATCATCCTGAAGGCGCTCCGGGAGCGCGCGGAGGCCTACCTCGGCGAGCCGGTGGAGAAGGCGGTCGTCACGGTGCCGGCGTACTTCAACGACAGCCAGCGCCAGGCCACGAAAGACGCGGGGCGCATCGCGGGGCTCGACGTCGTGCGGATCGTGAACGAACCCACGGCGGCCTCGCTGGCCTACGGGCTGCACCGTCTCGAGGCGGGCGTGATCGCCGTCTACGACCTCGGCGGCGGCACCTTCGACGTCTCGCTCCTGCGCGTGAAGGACGGCGTCTTCGAGGTGCTCGCGACCCACGGCAACACGCGGCTCGGCGGCGACGACTTCGACCGCGCGATCGTCCTCTGGCTGCTCGACGACATCCGCGCGCGGCACGACGCCTACCTCGGCCGCGACGCCGAGGCCATGCAGGAGCTGCGGCTCGCCGCCGAGGCGGCGAAGATCCGCCTGTCGAGCGACGAGCGGACCACGCTCACGATCCCGTTCGACGCGTTCACGTACCACCGGGAGATCACGCGCGCGGACGTCGAGGGCCTCGTCGGGCGCCTGGTGGACGCGACGCTCGGCCCCTGCCGGCTGGCGCTCGCCGACGCCGGGCTCGCGCCCGCGGACGTGGACGAGGTCGTGCTCGTCGGGGGCTCGACCCGCGTGCCGCTCGTCCGCCGGCGCGTGCAGGAGCTGTTCGGCCGGACGCCGCACAGCCAGCTCAACCCGGACGAGGTGGTCGCGGCCGGCGCGGCCGTCCAGGCGCACATCCTGGAGGGCGGCTTCACGAACATGCTGCTCCTCGACGTCACGCCGCTCTCGCTCGGGATCGAGACGCTCGGCGGCATCGTGAGCGTGCTCGTGCCGCGGAACACCACGATCCCGACCAGCGCGCGGGAGCTGTTCACCACGTCGGTGGACGGCCAGGCGGTCGTGGACATGCACGTCGTCCAGGGCGAGCGTGAGCTCGCGAAGGACTGCCGCTCGCTGGCGCGCTTCGAGCTCGGCGGCATCGCGCCGATGCCGGCGGGCATGCCGAAGATCGAGGTGGTGTTCCTCATCGACGCGAACGGCATCCTCCAGGTGACCGCGAAGGAGCTGCGGACCGGCAAGGCGGCCGCGATCGAGGTGAAGCCGACCTACGGCCTGTCCGAGGCGGACGTGGAGCGGATGGTCGAGGACTCGTTCGCCTACGCGGAGGCCGACGTCGAGGCGCGGCTGCTGATCGAGACCCGGAACGAGGCCGACACCGTCATCACCCACGTGGAGCGCGCGCTCCGCCAGGGGGGCGAGCTGGTGGCGGCCGACGAGCGCGCGGCCATCCGGCGGGCGCTCGAGGAGCTCACGCGGGTGCGCGGCGGGGCCGACCGCGACCTGATCCACGAGCGCACCGTCGCGCTCAACCGCGCGACCGAGCACCTCGCCGAGCGCATGATGGACGCGGCGCTCAAGGGGGCGCTCGGGAGCAAGCGGGCGGCGGAGATCATGGCGTCTCGAGGAGACGCGTGATGGCGGTGCACAAGGTCACGTTCCTCCCGATGAACGTCACCGTGGAGGTGGACGACGCGAAGTACCCGCTGGCCGACCACGGCCGGCCCGGGTCGGTGCTCGACATCGCGCTCGCCCACGACATCGCCCTCGAGCACAACTGCGGCGGGAGCTGCGCCTGCACCACCTGCCACGTCGTCGTGCGCGAGGGGGAGGAGAACCTCTCGGAGATGCAGGCCGACGAGGAGGACCGGCTCGACATGGCCGAGGGCCTGACGATCCACTCGCGCCTCGGCTGCCAGGCGATCGTGCGCGGCAACGTCGTCGTGGAGATCCCGAAGTGATCACCTGGCGCGACACCGAGGACATCGCGATCGCGCTCGCCGAGCGCCATCCGGACCTGGACCCGCTGAGCGTCCGCTTCACGGACCTCCACCGCTGGGTCACGGAGCTGCCGGGGTTCTCGGACGATCCCGGGGCGTCGAACGAGAAGACCCTCGAGGCGATCCAGATGGCGTGGCTCGACGAGTACCGGAACCGCTAGCGAGCCGCTACCACGTGACGACCTGGTCGGCGGCGAAGATGAGGTCGAGCAGTTGCGAGTAGCTCAGGTCGTGGTCGAGACGTCGCAGGGCGACGCCCGCGGGGAGCTCGGGCGCGGCGCTGCCGTGCAGGACCGCGACCGTCACGCGGTCGCCCGCGGCGGCCTGCGCCTCGACCACGCGCCGGGCGAGCGCGGCGTCGGGGCCCTTGAGCAGGTGCAGCACGGTGGCCATCAGAAGACCAGGAACCGCCGGCCGCGGCGCACGAGCTCGGCGATGCGCTCGGCGGTCACGGGAACGATCGCGTGCCCCTCGGCGTTCCAGTCGGCGTCCGCGGGGAGGGCGCGCGCCTCGACGTGGAACGGGATGCCCAGCTCCTTGAGGGCGGCGCGGAACTTCGCGATGTCGTCGCCGTCCACGAGCTCGTCGGTGTCCGCGTCGAGCAGGTGGACAGCGTCGGCCCGCAGAACGACAATGACCTCGTTGTCGCCGGCCGCGACGCCGAGGCCGATGCGCAGCGCCTCGTTGGCGCGGTGCGAAGCGCGCGGGTCCACGGAGATGAGGACGACGACCGGCGCGCTGTCGGTCACCGGCTCAGTTGAGCGCGACGAAGCGGTCGGTGCCATTGATCAGGTCGGTCAGCACCACGAGGCCGCAATAGGTGATCGTCTCCGCGTCCTCGAGCGGGATCCGGCGCTTCTGGCAGCCATACGCGCACACGAACAGCTTGGCGCCGCGCTCGGGGAGCGCCCGGATCCGCGGGTCCGCGAGCGCCCGGACGCCGTCGTCGATGAGGTAGAGGTAGACGGTCGCGCCGCGCGCGAGCGCCGCCTGCGACAGCCCGACCGCGGTCTCGAGGTTCGGATGCTCGAGTCCGGTGGAGAGCATCACGCCGAGCTTCTTCCTGGCGAGCTCCATCGCGGATCGAGCCTAGCATCCTAGAAAAAGGAGAGCAACATGACGCGCCGCGTGTACCTCGATCACAACGCGTCGACCCCGGTGCACCCGGAGGTCCTCGCCGAGATGCTGCCGTACTTCTCGGAGGTCTACGGCAACCCGTCCAGCATCCACGCCTTCGGGCGCGCGGCGCGCGAGGGGGTCGACCTCGCGCGTGAGCGCGTGGCGCAGTTCCTCGGGGTGGCCCCGACCGAGGTCGTCTTCACGTCGGGCGGCACGGAGTCGGACAACTTCGGCATCAAGGGGCTCGCGTTCGCGCGGGGTCGCGGCCACCTGATCACCTCGAAGATCGAGCACCACGCGGTGCTCCGCACGTGCCAGGCCCTCGAGGGGATGGGCTTCGAGGTGACGTACGTCGGCGTCGACGGGCACGGCATGGTGGACCCGGACGAGGTCCGGCGGGCGATCCGCCCCGACACGATCGCGGTGAGCATCATGCACGCCAACAGCGAGGTCGGCACGCTCCAGCCCATCGAGGCGATCGGCCGCGCGACCCGCGAGCGCGGCATCCCGCTCCACGTCGACGCCGTGCAGACGTTCGGCAAGGTCCCGTTCGACGTGCACGCGCTCGGCATCGACGCGCTGTCGTTCTCGGCGCACAAGATCTACGGCCCGAAGGGCATCGCGGGCCTGTACGTCCGCAAGGGCACCCGGATGGTCTCGATCCAGCACGGCGGCGAGCACGAGCGGCGCCGGCGGGCGGGGACCGAGAACGTCCCGGGCATCGTCGGCCTCGGCAAGGCGGTCGAGGTCCGCGCGCGCGAGATGGCGGCGGAGGCCGAGCGCCTGGGCGCGCTCCGCACGCGGCTGTGGGAGGGGATCCGCGCGGGCGTCCCCGAGGTGCGCCTGTCGGGCCACCCGGTCGTGCGCCTGCCGGGCACCGCGAGCCTCCTGTTCCGGCACATCGAGTCGGAGTCGCTCGTGCTGGGCCTCGATCTCAAGGGGATCGGCGTCTCGGCGGGCTCGGCGTGCACGGCGGGCAACGTCGAGCCCTCGCACGTGCTGGTCGCGATGGGCGTCGCGCTCGACTGGGCGATGGGCGCGGTCCGGTGCTCCCTCGGCCGCTCCACCACCGCCGCCGACGTGGACTACGTCGTCGCGAGCGTGGCGACGGTGGCGCGTAAGCTGCGCGAGGCGCTGCCGGTGGGAGCCGCGTGAGGTACAGCGCCACGCTGGTCGACCACTTCCTGCACCCGCGCAACGCCGGGATGATGCAGACGCCCGACGGCGTGGGCGAGGACGAGTACGCGGGCTGCGGCGACCTCGCGCGCTTCTTCCTGCGCGTGCGGGAGGGCCGGGCCGTCGAGGTGAGGTTCCAGACGTACGGCTGCGGGCCGACCATCGCCGCCGCGAGCGTGGCGAGCGAGCTCGCGCGCGGACGGACGGTGGAGGACCTGCTGCAGGTGAAGGCGGGCGAGATCGAGGCGGCGCTCGACGGCCTCCCGGACGACCGCAAGCACGCGGCGGACGTCGCCGCGGCGGCGCTGCGCGCGGCGGCCCTGGACGCCCGCGGCGCGCGGGGCTGAGCGTGTTCGACGCCTTCCGGCGCGACGTGCGCGCCGCGCTCGAGCGCGATCCGGCCGCGCGCTCGGCGCTCGAGGTGATGGCCTGCTATCCCGGCGTCCACGCCCTCGCCTTCCACCGGCTCGCCCACGGGCTCTGGCGGCGCGGCTGGGGGACGCTCGCGCGCTTCGTCTCGCACGCGGGCCGCTTCCTCACGGGGATCGAGATCCATCCGGCGGCGCGGCTGGGGCCCGGCCTCTTCATCGACCACGGCATGGGCGTCGTCATCGGCGAGACCGCCGAGATCGGCGGGAACGTGACGCTGCTCCAGGGGGTGACGCTCGGCGGCACCAGCCTCAAGCGCGAGAAGCGCCACCCCACGCTCGGCAACAACGTCGTCGTCGGCGCGGGCGCCGCGGTCATCGGCGCCATCACGATCGGCGACAACGCGCGCATCGGCGCCGGATCGGTGGTCGTCCGCGACGTGCCCCCGAACTGCGTTGTCGTGGGCGTGCCGGGCCGGATAACATACAAGGACGGGCAGCGGGTCGGGGGGCTCGACTTCGACCAGACCGACCTGCCGGACCCGGTGAGCCGGGCGCTCGAGCAGCTCATGGACCGGATCCGCGCGCTCGAGGGGGACGTGGAGACGCTGCGCAAACGCACGGAGGAGGAACGTTCGTGACCCCGAAGGACGTGCTGAGCATCAAGGAAGCCTCGACGTACCTGGCGATGGACGAGCGCACCCTCGCGCAGCTCGCGACCGAGCGGCGCATCCCCTCGCTCCAGCTCAACGGCGCCTGGGTCTTCTCCAGGAAGTCGATCGACAAGTGGCGCAGCCAGCAAGCGCGCCGGCCGTGATCCGCCGCGACGCCGCCTGGTCCATCCTCACCGAGTTCACCCGGAGCGACAGCCTCCGCAAGCACGCCCGCGCGGTCGAGGCCTCGATGCGCGCGTACGCCGGCCGGTACGGCGAGGACCCCGAGGTGTGGGGCGTCGCGGGCATGCTCCACGACTTCGACTACGAGGTGCATCCGCGCGCCCCGCACCACCCGGTCAAGGGCGCCGAGGTCCTGCTGGCCCGGGGCGTGCCCGCGCGCATCGTGTACGCGATCCTGGCGCACGCCGACTACTCGGGCATGCCGCGCGCGTCGCTCCTGGACCGCGCGCTGTACGCGTGCGACGAGCTGTCGGGCTTCGTCCACGCCGTGGCGCTGGTCCGGCCCGGGCGCGTGATCGCCGGGCTCGAGCCCGCGTCCGTCAGGAAGAAGCTCAGGGACAAGGCCTTCGCCCGGACGGTCAACCGTGACGACGTCTACCGGGGCGCCGACGAGCTCGGCGTCGCGCTCGACGAGCACATCGCCTTCGTCGTCGCCGCCCTCACCGACGTCGCCCCGGCCCTCGGCCTCTCCCGCGCCTGAGGCCTTGCTGGCATCGGCGCCTGGCCGCGAGGCCAGGGGCGGATGCTCCCACCACGGTGGGCGTCCCGGCCCGGAGGTACCCTCCGCGACCCGTGTTTTCAGGGTTGACCCGTGCGCTTGCAGGGGCGATCGTCGTCCAGGGTGGTGGCTAGCGTGGTCGAGGAGGGTACCTCCGGGCCGGGACGGACACCGTGACGCGAGCGATCGCGCACGTGGACATGGACGCGTTCTACGCGTCCATCGAGCAGCGCGACCGCCCCGCGCTCGCCGGCCGGCCCGTGATCGTCGGCGCCGACCCCCGGGGCCGCGGCGTCGTCTCCGCCGCCTCCTACGAGGCCCGCGCGTATGGCGTGCGCTCGGCCATGCCGATCGGGCGGGCCGCGCGCCTGTGCCCGCAGGCCGCGTTCCTGCCGGTGGACATGGCGAAGTACCGCGCGGTGTCGCTCGAGATCATGGCGATCCTCGCCGACTTCTCGCCCCTCGTCGAGCCCGTGTCGGTGGACGAGGCGTTCATCGATCTCACCGGGACGGAGCCGCTCTTCGGGAGCCCGCTCGACGCCGTCCGTCTGATCAAGCAGCGGATCCGGCGCGACACCGAGCTAACGGCGTCCGCCGGGCTCGCGCCGAACAAGTTCCTCGCGAAGGTCGCCTCCGACCTGGAGAAGCCGGACGGGCTGGTGGTCGTGCCCCCGGGCGGGGAGGCGGCGTTCCTGGCCCCGCTGCCCGTCGAGCGGCTCTGGGGCGTCGGGCGCGTCATGGGGCGCGAGCTTCGCGAGCTCGGCGTCACGACCGTCGGTCAGCTCCAGCGCATGCCGCGGGCGGTGCTCGTGCGGCGCTTCGGCCGCCACGGCGAGGACCTGTACGCGCTCGCCGTCGGGCGCGACGACCGCCCGGTCGAGCCCTTCGAGGACCCGAAGTCCATGGGCGCCGAGGAGACGTACGGCACCGACTGCCGGGACCCCGAGCGCCTGCGGGCGACGCTGCGCGGCCAGGCCGAGCGCGTGGCCGCCGAGCTCCGCGACGGCGGCTTCGCGGCCGCCCGGGTGACGCTCAAGCTCCGCTACGGCGACTTCGAGACCCTCACGCGCAGCGTGACCGGCGAGCCGACGCAGGACGGCCTGGAGCTCTACCGGCGCGCGCTCGCGCTGCTCGAGCGCCTCGGCGTGAGCCGGCCGGTGCGCCTGATCGGGCTCGCGGCCTCGCACCTCGGCCCGCCCGGCCGGAGCCAGCTCGGGCTCTTCGACGCGGACGTGGCGCGCCGCGAGCGGCTGGCGGCCGCGCTCGACCGGCTGGCCGCGCGCTTCGGCGACGGAACCGTCGTGCCGGCGGCGCTGTTATCCCGGCGAGCCCGGCGCGGCTAGGAGGCCGTCGGAGCGACCGCCGCGCCCGACGTGTGCCCGAGTCCTTCACGCCTTCTGAGCCGGCCCGCGCGGGACGGGTGCGGGGGCGGGGGCGGTCGCGTATAATTCGGCGCGCTGGAGCGAGGTGCTGGTGCTGAGACGTTCGCACTGGGTAGGGAGGACACATCCATGAGGATGCGGATCGCAGGACTGATGGTCGCGCTGCTACTCGCAGCCGTTCCCGCCGCGGCCCAGACACCCGGCGTGACGGACTCCGAGATCGTCATCGGCATCACGACGCCGCTCTCCGGCCCGGCCGCGGCCTGGGGGACGACCGCCCTCGGGGCGGAGGCGTGGGCGAAATACGTCAACGCCCAGGGCGGGGTGCACGGGCGGAAGCTCAGGGTCATGATGCGGGACGACGGGTACAACCCCGGGCGCGCGGTCGCGAACGTGAACGAGCTGAAGGGCCAGGTCTTCGCGCTGGTCGGGCTGCTCGGCAGCGCGGTGCTCAACGCGAACAAGGACAACATCGCCGACGCGAAGCTCCCGGTCATCTGGCCGTACGGGAACCCGCAGATCTTCGCCAAGCAGCCCCGGGAAAAGGTGCGGGGCGTGTTCATGGTGTACCCGGACTACGGGGACGAGGCCGAGTTCCTGGTCGGGCAGGCGCAGAAGCTCGAGAAGGCCAAGAAGGTCGCCGTGTTCTTCCAGAACGACGACTACGGCAAGGGCGGCCTCGAGGGCGCGCGGCGGGGCGCGGCCAAGTTCGGCGTGACGCTCGCGGCGGAGGTCGCCTACGAGGTGGCCGACCGCGAGCTCGGGACCCACGCGCTCAAGCTCAAGGAGTCGGGCGCGGACGCGATCGTCATCTACTCGACGGCGACCCACGGCGCCGGCGTGATCAAGGAGATGGCCAAGGCCGGCTACCGGCCCAAGATCTTCGCGTCGTTCCCGCTGGGCGACCGCCACGTGATGTTCCGCCTGCTCGGGGAGCTGTGGGAAGGCGCCTACTACAACGTCACCGGCGCCGTGCCGGGCGAGCCCGAGGCCGACCGCGTCATCGACATCATCGTGAAGCAGGAGCCGAAGCTCAAGGGGCGCGAGAGCTTCGCGCTGGCCGGCGTCGCCGGCATGGTCGCGACCGTCGAGGGGCTCACGCGGGCGGGGAAGAACCTGACGCGGGACAGCTTCGTCGAGGCGATGGAGACGATCAAGGACTGGTCGCCCGAGGGCCTCACGGGGAAGATCACCTGGGGGCCGAACCGACGCCACGGGCTCAACCCCATCCGCATGATGCGGGCGGGGAAGGCCGCGGGCGCGACGTTCACCCCGCTGACCGGCTATCAGCCCTTCCCCTCGCACTTCTAGGGCGGGGGCTCTGAGCGGAGGGGGGACGGGGGAAGGGCCCGGGACGGGCTCTTCCCCCGCCGTGTGCCGACCGGGAATGGGAGACCTGCTCGAGGTCACGAACCTCTCGCTCAACTTCGGCGGGATCACGGCGCTGCAGGACGTCTCGGTCTCCGTCGCCGAGGGCGAGACGCTGGCCGTCATCGGTCCGAACGGCTCCGGCAAGACCTCGCTCTTCAACTGCGTCACCGGGATCTACCGTCCGACGGCGGGCGGCGTCGCCTTCCGGAGCGAGTCGGTGCTCGGGCGCACGCCCGACGCGATCACGCGTCTGGGGATCGCGCGGACGTTCCAGAACCTGCGTCTCTTCCACAACATGTCCGTGCTCGACAACCTCATGGTCGGGCGGCACCTCCACTTCCAGAAGAACCTCCTCGCCGCCGTCCTGCGAGCGCGCGGCGAGGAGATTCGCCACCGGCGACGCTGCGAGGAGATCATCGAGTTCCTCAACCTGGAGCCCGTCCGCAAGAGCCGGGTCGCGGACTGCCCGTACGGCGTCCAGAAGCGCGTCGAGCTGGGGCGGGCGCTCGCGACGGAGCCCCGGCTCCTCCTCCTCGACGAGCCGGTCTCGGGTCTCACGCAGGAGGAGAAGGACGAGTCCGCGTACTGGATCCACGAGATCCAGGGCCGCTTCGGCATCACGGTGCTCCTCGTCGAGCACGACCTGCGCGTGGCCTCGCGCCTGGCGAGCCGCATGGTGGCGCTCGATCATGGCGTGAAGATCGCCGAGGGAACGCCGGCCGAGGTTCAGCGCCACCCCGAAGTCATCAAGGCGTATCTTGGGGAATAGATGACGGCGCTGCTGAAGGTCTCCAGCATCGAGACGCTCTACTTCGACCGGATCTACGCGCTCTTCGGCGTGTCGCTCGAGATCGAGGAGGGGGAGATCTTCACGGTCCTCGGGCCGAACGGAGCCGGGAAGACGACGCTGCTCCGCACGATCGCCGGGCTGCTCAAGGACCAACCCAAGAAGGGCGAGATCCTCTTCGCAGGCCGCCGGATCGACGGCTGGCAGCCGGAGGCGGTCGCCCGCCTCGGCATCGTCTACGTGCCCGAGGATCGGGGCCTCTTCCGGGAGCTGACCGTCGCGGAGAACCTCGAGCTGGGCCTCTGGGGGCGGCACGACGACGGCGTCGACAAGGACGTCGACTTCGTCCACGGGATGTTCCCGATCCTCAAGGAGCGCGCCCGCCAGGAGGCCGAGACGCTGTCCGGCGGCGAGCAGCAGATGCTGGCGCTTGGACGCGCGATGCTCAGGCGGCCGCGGCTCCTGATGCTCGACGAGCCGTCGCTGGGCCTCGCCCCCCGGGTCGCCAAGAGCGTGTACGAGGCGCTGACCGCGATCAGCCGGAGGGGCACCACGATCCTGCTCGTCGAGCAGAACGCGCGGCTGGCGCTCGGCGTGGCGCGGCGGGGCGCGATCCTCGAGGCCGGGCGGATCGTGCTCGAGGGCGCGTCGAAGGATCTGACGGAGAACGAGGACGTGCGCGAGGTCTACCTCGGCGTCGGCACGGCGGAGGCGGCCGTGAAAGGCTGGCGGCTCTACCGGAAGAGGAGGCGATGGTGATGACGGACGCGGCGCGGAGCGTCCCGGCGCTGTTCGCCGGGCAGGTCGAGCGGCAGGGCGATCGTCTCGCGATCCGCTTCAAGGAGTACGGTATCTGGCACCGCGTCACGTGGCGCCAGTACGGCGAGGAGGTGCGCCGGGTCGCCACCGCGCTCCTCGCGTTCGGCCTCCGGCGCCAGGAGAACGTCGCGGTCCTCGCCGAGAACCGCCCGGAGTGGCTCTACTGCCACCTCGGGATCCAGACGGCCGGCGGCGTGACCGTCGGCATCTACCCGACGTCCGCGCCCGAGCAGATCACCTACCTCCTGAACCACTCCGAAGCGCGGCTCATCTTCGTCGAGAACGAGGAGCAGCTCGACAAGATCCTCGCGATCGTGGACGGCACGAAGGTGGAGCGGATCGTGGTGTGGGACGCCAAGGGACTCTGGGGCTTCACCGACGAGCGCGTGAGCTTCTTCGAGGATTTCCTCAAGCAGGGGACGACCTTCGCCGAGTCCCACCCCGCGGCCGTGGACGAGCGCCTGGCGGCCATCAGCCGCGAGGACACCGCGATGATCATCTACACCTCCGGCACCACCGGGCCGCCGAAGGGCGCGATGCTGTCCCACGGCTCGATCCTCTGGGTGACCGAGGCGTTCCTCGGGGTCAACCCCGTCACGGCGGACGACGAGGTCGTGTCGTACCTGCCCTTCGCCCACATCTACGAGAACCTGATCTCCGTCTTCGGCCCGCTGCGGACGGGCTACATCGTGAACTTCGTCGAGAGCCTCGACACCCTGTTCCAGAACCTGCGCGAGGTCTCGCCGACGTACTTCGCCAGCGTGCCGCGGATCTGGGAGAAGCTCGCCTCGACGGTCGAGCTTCGCATGGCGGACTCGACGTGGCTCAAGCGAGGCGCGTACCGCGCGGCCGTCGCCGTCGGGCGGCGCCACGCCCGCGCCAAGCTCGCGGGCCGGCCGATCCCCCGCGGCCTGGCCCTCGCGTACCGGCTCGCGCACTGGCTCATCCTGGCGCCGCTCAAGCGCCGGCTGGGCTTCGACCGCACGCGGATCGCCGTCTGCGGGGCCGCCCCCGCCTCGCCCGAGCTCTTCGAGTACTATCACGCCCTGGGGATCCCGCTGATCGAGGGGTACGGCCAGACGGAGTCCACGGGCGTGATCTCGGTCAACCGCGTGGAGAGCCCGCGGGTCGGCACGGTCGGCCAGGCGATCCCGGGCATCGAGGTCGCGCTCGAGGACGACGGCGAGATCCTCACGCGTGGGCCCCACGTCTTCAAGGGCTACTTCAAGGACCCCGAGCTGACGACCCAGACCATCGACGCCGAGGGCTGGCTCCACACGGGCGACGTGGGCGCGTGGGAGAACGGCTACCTCAAGATCATGGACCGCAAGAAGGACATCATCATCACGGCCGGCGGCAAGAACATCAC
>Ga0156035_1114_pt1 | contig 70622 bp, 4 predicted proteins | sample RifCSPlowO2_02_FD_107689 | JGI IMG/M metagenome (GOLD analysis project Ga0156035, IMG submission 107689) | Candidatus Rokubacteria bacterium RIFCSPLOWO2_02_FULL_73_56 | reverse complement strand
GAGGGGAACCTTCTCGTAGCGAACGGTGCCTCCGATTCTTCGTCCGAGCCCGACGATCCCCGTGCGTCGCTCGACGCCCTCACTCTGCTTCAGCCCGAGAACCCGTGGCAACCCATCACGGTGGATCAGGCCACGCTGGATCTGCTTGATGGTGTTGACGCAATCGCCGTGGGCAGCGCGCAGGGAAGCCACGTCATCGAGATCGGCGACGTCGCGCTCGACGCTTCCCTGATCATCTCGAACCCGAATCCAGGGGGCGAGGTCCACATCACCGGCGACATCGTCGGGACGGGTTCCCTGACGATCTTCGGGTCCGGGCACACCACGACGATCTCGGGCACCGTCAGCTTCGCGGGCGACCAGACCTACAACGACGCGATCGTCATCGACGGCAGCGTCACCATCGAGGCCGGCGGCGACCTCGTCTTTGGCTTTGATCTTCCCGGCACCATCACCGGCGCTGGCGCCGGCGACCACGACCTCACCCTGCTGGCCGGCGGGGAGGTCGTCATCACGGGGGCGGTCGGGGGCAACGGCCTCCGCAACCTGGTCGTCCAGAGCGGGCGCGGGGTGCGGTTCGACTCCACCGTCCAGCTGAACGGGAGCCTCTCGGTCACCAACGGCGGCGACGTCCGGGGTGATCAATTCATCACCACCGGAGGCCCGATCACCTTCGACACGATCCCGGCCGCGGGCCAGCCCACCACGGGCAACATCACCCTGCTGGGCGCCGTGACCACGCTGGGGGTGGCCAGCGACATCACGATCCAGCGGGCGCGCGACGTCGGCTTCGCGTCGACGGTCGATGCCACCGGGGCCGTCGCCCTGGGGACGACCGCCCCCGTCGCCGACGTCCTCCTGGGCGGAACCGTGACCGCCGGCACGACCTTCAGCAGCGCCGGGGCCGGGTTCGACAATCTCGGCGCCCCGATCTCGACCGACGGCGACCTCACGATCGACCACAGCGGGGCGGTGACGATCCGGGCCACCCTGACCGCTCAGGCGGGCGCGGTGTCGGTCACGAGCAGCGGCGGGGCGGTGGCGATCGATGCGGGCATCACGACCACCGGTGCCAGCGTGACCGTCACCAGCACCACCAGCACGGTGAGCCTGACGGCCCCGATCGCCACCGGCGGCGGCAGCGTGACCATCACCGCGGCGACGGGCATCACCAGCTCGCCGACCGGCACGATCACCACGACCGGCGCCGCCGGCGCGCCGGGCGGGGAAGTCCTGCTGCGGGTCACCGGCGCCGGGGCGATCGTGCTCGAGGGCGCCATCACGGCCAGCGGAGGCGCCGGGGCGGGCGACGGCGGCGCCGGCGGCGTGGTCACGGTGCGGGCGGCGAACGGCGCCGTCACGGTCAGCGGCATCACGGCGCGCGGGGGGGTCGGGGGGACCGGCACGGGCGCCGACGGCACCGTGCAGCTCTCGGGGTCGTCGACGATCGGCCAGCAGGGCGGCACCGCCATCGGCGCCGGGAGCCTCAAGGTCATCGCCACGGGCGGCGCCGTCACGCTCGCCAACGCCGGCAACGACGTGGCCGTGCTGGCGGTGGACCTCAGCGGCGCCTCGAGCCTGACCTACGCCGACGCCAGCGCGCTGACGATCGGCACGGTGGCCCAGGCGGGCACGGGCGCCGGCCAGCTCGCCCAGACGGTCGGCGCGGTGGCCGCCGGCAACGGCCAGGCGATCTCCGTGACGGCGCACACCCAGAACCTGACCGTCGCGGACGTCGTCACCACGCTCGCCGGTGACGTGACGCTGAGCGTGGCGGCCGGTGCCCTCGCCCTGCAGGCGGCCGTCACCACGCGGGGCGGGAAGGCCACGCTGACGGCGGCGAGCGGGATCACGAGCACGGCCGGCGGCACGGTGGCCACGACCGGCATGAACGGCGACCCGGGGACGGCGGGGGGCGAGGTGTTCCTCCTCACGACCGGCCCGGGCGCGATCGACCTCGAGGGCGGTATCACCGCCACCGGCGGGAGCGGCACCGCCGCCGGTCAGTCCGGCGGCAACGGTGGCGTGGTGAGCGTGTTCGCCGACGCGGGCGCGATCACGCTGGGCGACGTGACCTCCCTCGGCGGCGCGAGCGGCGGCGGCGCGGGGGCGGCCGGGCTCGACGGCACGGTCCAGCTCGCCGGCACGGGCATCAGCCAGCGGGGCGGGACGAGGCTCCGGGCGGGGGGCCTGAAGGTCTTCGGCCTCGGCGGTGTCCCCGTGACCCTGGCGAACGCGACGAACGACGTCGCCACGCTCGCGGCGAGCCTGAGCGCCTCGGGCCTGAGCTACGCCGACGCCAACGCCGTCACCGTCGGCGTGGTCGCCGACGCCGGCACGGGCGACGCCAACCTGAGCCAGCAGAGCGGCGTGGCTGTGGGCGGCGCCGGCCAGCCGGTGACCGTCGTCGCGGCCACCGACCTGACCGTGGCCGCAGCCATCGGCACCAACGGCGGCGCGCTGACGCTGACCGCGACGGCCGGCACGCTCGCCTTCACCGCGAGCGTCGAGACGGCCGGCGGGGCGCTCACGGCGACCGCGGCGACGGCGATCACCAGCGCCCCCGGGAGCGTGCTCGACGCGGATGGCGTGAGCGGCGCGCCGGGGACGGCCGGCGGCGAGGTCCTGCTGCGCGCCACCGCCGGGTCGATCACGCTGCAGGAAGCGATCACGGCGAGCGGCGGTGACGGCGACGAGCCGAATGCCGCCAGCGGCGCGGGCGGCGTGGTGACCCTCCTGGCGGGGGCGGGCACGCTCATGGTCGGCAACGTCACCACGCGTGGTGGCGCGCCCGGCAACGGCGGCGATGCGGGCGACGATGGGATCGTCCAGCTCTCGGCGACCGGCACGATCGGCCAGCAGGCCGGCAGCGCGATCCAGGCGTGGCACCTCAAGGTCCTCGACACGGGCGGCGCCGTGACGCTCACGAACGCCGGCAACGACGTGGACGTCCTGGCCGCACGGCTCAGCAACGCGTCGGGCCTGTCCTACACGGACGCCGACGGGCTGACGGTGGGCCGGGTGGACGCGGCCGGGACCGGGGCGGCGAACCTCGGCCTGGTCGACGGCGTGACGATCTCCGGTGCGCAGCCGCTCGGCCTCGTGACCGTCGACGGCACGCTGAACGTGCTGAAGCCGGTCGAGGTCACCGGCGCGGCGACGATCCTGCTCCACGCCCAGGGCCAGGGCACCAACATCCTGATCGACGCGACGGTCACGGCGGGCAGCGGCAACATCACCCTCCGCGCGAGCGGCTTCGTCATCCTGTCCGCGCCGGACCTCGTCACGACCGACGGCCAGGTGATCGTCGACAGCCAGGGCCAGCTCGCGCCGGGCATCGAGGTCGTCTTCACCGGCCAGGACGAGTGGACGGGGCAGGGCCCGACCGACGTCACGGGCGGCCAGCTGGAGGGCATGGACGCCCAGGGCAACCCGATCGCCGCCGCGATCTCCGCGATCCTCGTCGACCCCGTCAACCCCAGCATCGTCTACATCGGCGCGGTGAACGGCGGGATCTGGCGCACGTTCGACATCAACCGCACGATCCAGGTGGAGCCGTTCGACCGCTTCAAGCCGGCGGCGCCCGTGGTCACGAGCGCGTTCCCCTTCGCGGCGTCGCTGATCGGCGCCGACGGCGCGATCGCGGCCGGCGGCCCGCACCTCGACGTCACCGCCGGCGGCGGGAACGCCGCCCGGTCGGTCGGTGACGTCGGCAGCATCCGGTTCACGGCCACCGCGACCGGGTCCGAGTTCGACGGCCTGTCGGTGGTCTACGCCGACACCGCGGTCGCGGGCGCGGAGAGCGCCGACTACGACGGCGCGGCCAAGCGGCTGACCGTCAGCCTCCAGGACAACGTCTCCACCGCGCGCCAGGTGATCGACGCGATCAACCGGCGTCTCGGGGTGGTCGCCGAGGCGGCGGCCACCCTGCCGTTCACGGCGGCGCTGACCGACGGCGCCGGCGGGACGGCGGTCAACGCCGGCACGCCGGCGGCGGGCGCCACGGTCGTGGGCGACGCGACCACCCCGGCCTCGGCCACCTTCGGCAACATCCGGTTCACGGCCCGGGAGAACGGCGCGCAGTTCAACGGCCTCCAGGTCGTCTACGCGGGCATCCTCGGCGCCGGCGGCGTCCCGACCGCGCAGTACGACCCGGCGACGAAGCGGCTCAGCGTCTACATCCCGGCCGGCGGCTCGACGGCGCAGGCCGTCGTCGACGCGGTCGGCGCGGCGGGCGCGCTCACGGGCGGCGGGAGCTACGCCTACAGAATAGTCTTCGAGGACGGCGCCGGCGCCCACAGCAACGCGTCCGAGCCCATCGTCGTCCCGGCGCTCGCAGAGACCGACCGGCTCGTCACGCTCCGGAACCTGCCCGTCGGGCCCGACGGCACCGTGAAGCGCGTGATCTACCGGACGGCGGCCGGCGGCACGCTGTTCAGGCTGGTCGGCGGCATCCCCGACAACGCCCCCGGGCGCCTGTTCACCGACCGCACGGCCGACGCCGGCCTTGGCGACGAGCGCGAGATCGAGGTGCCGTTCCCGCTGTGGCAGCCCCTGACCGACAGCCTGCCGTCGCTGGCCATCAGCGTGCTCGCCTTCGACCCGAACGACGCGACGTACCGGACGATCTACGCCGGGACCGGGAACACGAGCAGCTCCAACGAGGCGGGCCAGCAGATCGGCGTGCTCCGGACGACGAACGGCGGCGACAGCTGGGAGATCCTGAGCGACCAGATCGCCGGCCTGAAGGTCACGGACGTGATTCCCGTGCGCGCCGGCGCGTTCATGGCGACGCTCCTCGACCCGGCCGGCGCGGCGACCACGGTGAGCGCGACCACGCTGGCCACCGTCTTCGGCGGCGGTGCGGCGGGCGTCCGGGCGACCGCGCGGTGGAGCCCGGTCGGCAACGCGAACGACCTCGTCTTCACCGCCGCCGACCCCGGCGCGGACATGAACGGCGTCAGCGTCGTGTTCGAGAACACGGTGGCCGTCGCCGGCAACGAGACGGCCGCCTGGAACGCGGGCGCCCGGCGGCTGACGGTCCAGATGAAGGCCGGCGTCGGCGGGAGCACCCCGGGGCAGATCATCGCCGCCCTCCCGCCCGCCGGCGCGCCGCTGACGGCTGCCATCGCGGCGAGCCCGAGCGTCGGCCACTTCGAGCTCGGCAGCGTCGCCGCCCGGACGACGGGCGGCCGCGCCGCGGTCGAGGCGACGGCGGCCATCACGCCGACCGCGGGCGACGGGAACGACCTGCGGTTCATCGCGCGGGAGGGCGGGGTCGCCGGCAACGGCATCACGATCGTCCTCGAGGACGGGCTGGCCGCCGGCGCGACGGCGACCTACGACGCGTTCGCGAAGCGGCTGACGATCCGGATCAAGGCCGGCCCCGGCGGCACGACGCCCGCCCAGGTCATCGCCGCCGTGGCGGACGAGATCACGCGCAATCCCCGCACGGCCGTGCGCGCCGAGCTCACGGGCAACGCGAACCTCGGGCACTTCGCGGCGGTCACGAAGATCACCGGCGGCGGCGTCGACGCCCGCCCCGCCGGCGTCGTCTTCGACGCGGGCGTCGCCACCCAGGCCATCCGCTTCGACGCGGTCCGTGGCGGGGTCGAGTTCGACGGCACGCACATCCGGTTCGTGGACGGCGCCGTCGCCGGGCAGGAGACGGCCGCCTACGACGCGGCCAACCACCGCTTCGAGATCCGCATCCAGAGCGGGGTCACGACCGCGCAGCAGGTGGTGGACGCGCTGGCGAGGGCCATTCTCGTGGCGACGGCCAGCCCGGAGTTCCAGACCGCGCCGGTGACGCGGCCCGTCGGCCTGTTCCGGAGCCTCGACGGCGGCCGGACGTTCCAGCTCATGTCCAACAACTTCACCGCCGGCAACCAGCTGCGGGGCGGCGGCGTCACCGACCTGATCGAGGTGCCGGCGCCCCTGGCGGGGAACGACGACCGCGTCGTCCTGTTCGCGGGCGTCGTGTCCAGCGACGCCGCGGACAGCGGCATCTGGCGCAGCGAGGACCGCGGCCGCTCGTGGGTCCGCGTGGACGTTCCCGCCCAGCCCTTCACCGCGACGATCGTGATCGTCGCCGGCAGCCACGCCGGCGTGACCGCCGGGGGCAGCCCGACCGCGGCCTCCACGGGGGTGCTGGGCAGCATCCGGTTCACGGCGACGAGCAACGGCGTCGCGGGCGACGGCCTGACCGTGACCTACGTGGCCGGGGTCGGCGTCACCGCCGGCAACGAGCGCATCGGCTACGACGCCGCGAACGACGAGCTGACCGTCGCCGTCGAGGTCGGCCGGACCACCCCCGCGCAGGTCGTCGCCGCGATGCCGACCCAGCCGCCGTTCGCGGCGGCGCTCCTCGACGCGGGCACCGACCCGGTGCTCAACGTGGCGGCCGCCACCGCGCTGACCATGACGACGGCCGGCGACGCGAACACCGCCGCGGTCGGCACGCTCGGCGCGCTCCGGTTCACCGCCGGCCGCACCGGGGCCGCCTTCAACAACCTGCGCGTCGCCTATCGCGACGACCCGCTGCTCGTCCCCGACACCGCGTTCTACGACCCGCAGGACAACACGCTCTACGTCAACATCACCGACGGGGTGACGAGGGCGAGCGACGTCGTCACCATCCTCGCCGCCATGGCGACCCCGTTCACCGCGCGAGTCGTCGGCGACGACACGGTCGTGGCGGGGACCACCCTCGACGTCACCGCCGGCGGCGGGCCCGGGATCTCCGCCGGCACCCTCGGCAGCGTCCGGTTCACGGCGACGCAGCCGGGGACCGCTCTCGACGGGCTCGTCGTCCGCTACGTCGACGCGGTCACCGCGGGCAACGAGCGGGCGAGCTACGCCCCGCGCAGCGGCGCGACGCCGCCGACGCTGACGGTCGCCATCGAGGACAACCGCTCCACGGCGGCCGGCGTCGTCGCCGCCGTGACGACCGTCCGCCCGTTCACCGCCGAGCTGGTCGGGGCGGACGCCCCGGTCGCGGCGGGCCCGGCGGCCGGGCCGGCGCCGGCGCTCAACGTGACGAGCCTCGGCGCGCCGGGCGCGCCGGCCACCGGGGTGCTCGCCTCGGTGCGCTTCACGGCCACGCGGAACGGCGCCGCCTTCAACGGGCTCAGCGTCGAGTACCAAAACAACGCCGACGTCACCGGCGGGAACGAGACCGCGACCTACGACGCCCGGACCAACCGGATCACGGTCCAGATCCGGAACGGCGTGACCACGGCGGCGGGCGTCGTCAACGCGGTGAACGCGATCCCCGGCTCGCAGTTCGGCGCCGCGCTGGTCGTCGGGCCGGAGGACGTCGTCGTCACCGACGGCGGGGAGCGCGGCACGCCGTACGCCGGCACGTTCGGGGCCATCCGGTTCACGGCCGCGCGGAACGGCGCCGACCTCGACACCTTCTCGGTCGAGTACGTCGCGGGCGTCGGCGTCACCGCGGGCAACGAGCGGTCGGTCTACGACGCGACGGCGAACCGGCTGACCGTGGCGATCGCGGACAACCAGACCACCGCGAGCCAGCTCATCGCGGCCCTCAACCCCCAGCGTCCCTTCACGGCCGCCCCGGACGGCGCCGACGGCACGGTCGGCGTCGCCGACTCGGGCCTGCTCGTCGTGACGACCCCCGGGGGAGCCGCGGCGTTCGCCGTCGGGACGCGCCCGCGGGTGCAGTTCACGGCGACGAAGTTCGGCGCGACCTTCGACAGCCTGCGCGTCACCTACGTCGCCGGGGCCACCGCGGGCCAGGAGACGGCCGCCTACGACCCGGCCACCCACGAGCTCACCATCCGGATCGCCGACGGGGTGTCGCTCGCGAGCCAGGTCATCGCCGCGGTCAACCGCATGCCGGGCCTGCCGTTCACGGGCGCGCTGGCCGTCACCGACGGCGTCGCCAACGACGTGACGGCGGGCGGCACCGCCGGCACCTCGGCCGGCACGCTCGGGGCCGTGCGCTTCACGGCCCGGGCCGGCGGCGCCGACTTCGACGGCCTCCGGGTCACGTACGTGGCGGGGGTCACGGCGGGCAACGAGCGGGCGACCTACACGGCGCCCGCCGCCGGCACGCCGGCGTCGCTGACCATCGCGCTCGAGCCCGGGGTGTCGACCCCGACCCAGGTCGCGGCCGCCGTCACGAACCTGCGGCCCTTCACCGCGGCGCCGAAGGCGCCCGACGCGACGAACGGCGTCGTCGTGGACGTGACGGCGCCGACGGAGGTCACGAAGGACGGCCGCACGGGCGTGGCCTCCGCGGGCGCCCTCGGCGCGATCCTCTTCACCGCCACGCGCACCGGGCCGCAGTTCAACAACCTCAGGGTCGCGTACGTCGACGGCGCGGAGCAGGGCAAGGAGCGCGCGACCTACGACCCGGCGACGAACACCCTGACGGTCCAGATCGCCGCGGGCGTCTCGAGCGCCGACCAGGTCATCGTCGCCGTGAACGCGATGGCGGCGCCCGGCTACACGGCGGCCGCGGTCGCCTCGACGACGACGGTGACCACGGGCGTGGTGGCCGCGGCGGCCGTCACGCCCGGCGTGGGCGCGCCCGCGTTCGGCCTGCTCGGCGCGGTCAAGTTCACGGCGGTGCGCGACGGCGCCGCGCTCGACGGCCTGCGCGTCGTCTACGTGGACGCCACCACGGCCGGGGCCGAGCGCGCGAGCTACGACCCCGACACGAAGACGCTGCGGGTCGCGATCGAGGACGGGCGGACGACGCCCGCCCAGGTCGTGGCGGCGCTCACGGCCCAGCCCGCGTTCACCGCTACGCTCGTGCCGGCCGCCCCCGACGCGCCCGTGAACGTCGGCGGGCCGACCGTCGTGACCCGGGGCGGCGACCTCGGCACCGCGGCCGTGGGCGACCTGGCCGGCGTGCGCTTCACGGCGACGCGCAACGGCGCCCAGTTCAACGGCCTGCGGGTCGAGTTCGTCGGCGGCGCGACGCGGGGCGGCGAGCGCGCGACCTACGACGCGGGGACGCACCTCCTCCGGGTCACGCTCGAGGACGGCCAGTCGCGCGCCAGCGACGTCCGGGCGGCCGTGAACCGCCTCGCCGCCCCGACGGCCGACTACACGGCCGCGGTCGTGGATCTGACGGCGGCGCTCGGCGTCGGGACGACCCCGACGGTGACCTTCGGCGGCGCCGTCGCCGCGAACGCGTCGGGGGTCGCGGGCAGCCTGCGCTTCACCGCGCGGCAGCCCGGCGCGGCCTTCGACAATCTCACCGTGACCTACGTGGGCGGCGTGACGGCCGGCAACGAGCGGGCGCACTACGATCCCGCGACCCGGGTGCTGAGCGTCGTCATCGAGGACGGCCGCACCATCCCGGGGCAGGTGGCCGCCGCCATCACGGACCAGCGGCCGTTCGTCGCGACGCTCGGCGGGCCCGGCGCCGCGGTGAGCACGATGCCGGCGCCGGCGGCGCTCACGCAGGTCACCGCGGGCGCGTTCGACGCGGCCTTCGTCGGCGAGCGCGAGGTGGTGGCCGGGACGACGGTGCGCGTCACGGCGAGCCGCAACGGCGCGGCGTTCAACGGGCTCGCCATCCAGTACGTCGGCGGCGTGGCGGCCGGCAACGAGCAGGCCACCTGGGACCCGGTGGCCAACCGGCTGACCGTCCGCATCGAGAGCGGCGTGACCACGGCGCAGCAGGTGGTGGACGCGATCAACCGGCTGCCGAGCCCGGCGTACGGGGCGGCCCTCGCCGACGTCACGGTCACGGTCGCGATCCGCAACGGCGCGGTCCCGACGGCGGGCGGGGCGGGCGCGCTCTCGACCGGGATCCTGGGCGGCGCGGGCGGCACCCTCCGGTTCACGGCCGTGCGGACGGGCGCCGACCTCAACGCGCTGACGGTCGAGTTCGTCAACACGGTCACGGCCGGCAACGAGCGGGCGGGCTACGAGGCGGCGACGAACCGGCTCACGCTCGCCGTCGCGAGCGGCGTCTCCACCCTGAACCAGGTCGTGACGGCGCTGGCGAACGTGCGGCCCTTCACCGCCTCCCTGGCGGGCCCGAACGTGACGGTCGTCGCCGGCGGCGGCCCGAGCGGCGCGGTCACGGCGGGCGGCGGCGCGACGACGGCGTCCACGGGCGTGCTCGGCTCCGTGCGGTTCTCGGCGAACCGCACCGGGACCGCGTTCGACGGGCTGACGGTCGAGTACGTGGACAGCGTCACGGTCGGCAACGAGACGGCGAGCTACGACGCCGCCACCAACCGGATCACCGTGCAGATCCAGAGCGGCGTCACGACCGCGAGCCACGTCGCCGCCGCGATCAACGCGATGGCGCTGCCGCCGTTCACGGCGACCGTCGTCGGCGGCGACACCGTCCCCGCCCTGAACCGGGCCGCCGTGACCGCGGGCGGCGGCGTGGCGGCGCCCGCGTCCGGGCTGGTGGAGTCCATCCGGTACACGGCCGCACGGAACGGCGCCGACCTCGACGGCCTCCGGGTGATCTACAGGCTCGCGAGGTTCGCCGGACGGGAGAGCGTCGAGTACGACGCGGTCGCGAAGACCCTGACCGTCAACCTCCAGACCGGCGTCACCCGGGTGGAGGAGGTCGTCGCCGCCGTGAACCGCACGTACGACTTCACGACGCGCGGGCTCGACGCGGGGCGGATCGTGTTCGCCGCGAGCTTCGTGCTGGAGCCGGACGGGCGCCCCTCGCTCGACCCGGCCAACGTCCACGCGACCACGGTCTACGCGGTGGTCGCGCCCCCGTCCGGCGTCAAGGGCGCGCAGCTCAACCGCGTCCTCACGTCGGCCAACACGAACGACACGCTGGGCGCCCGCGGCACGTGGACGTTCGTGGACAACGGCCCGGTCACGCTGGAGATCCAGGACGACGCGCCGACGCCGCTCGGGCTCAACCCCGGCGGCCAGTGGGGGCTGCACCTCGCCTTCGTCGCCGATCCCGGCAACCCCAACGTGTTCCTCATCGCGGGCGACACCAACGTCGCCACGCCCGGCTTCGAGCACACGCTGCAGCTCGACGGGCGCATCTTCCGCGTGGACACGACGGCCGGTACCACGACCGAGGTGGTCGGCCGGCAGGCGACCGGCTCGTTCCAGCCGACCGGGCGCGCGGCCGCCCTCCCGGACGCCGACGCCTTCACGCTCGACCCGCAGGCGGGCGGCGCGCTCGCGGCGAACGGCCGGTACTACTACCGGATCACGTACGTGAACGCCGACGGCCGCGAGATGGTCGCCTCCGACCGGATCCGCGTGGACCTCGGCGGCGGCAACCAGACCGTGCGGATCACGGCGCCGACGGGCTTCCCCGCGGGCTCGAACGTGGTCGCCTGGAAGGTCTACCGGACGTGGAACGTCGGCGTCACGCCCGCGGCGTTCCCGGGCGGAGCGGGCCTGGACGCGCTGCCCGACGGCGAGTACCACCTGGTCGCCGAGCGGCGCGTGGCCGACGGCGCGTCGGTCGACGACGCGATGTCGGACGCGGCGCTCCTGACCGAGCCGATCCTCTGGGACCGTCTGCAGAACGCCCCGGCGGACCTGCTGCCGAACACCACGGCGACCGCCGCGAACCTCGGCGGCGCTCTGGCCGCCGGCACGTACCGCTATCGGATCTCGTTCGTCGCCGCGGACGGCCAGGTGAGCTCGCCGTCGCCGGAGTTCTCGGTCGTCGTCGGCGGCGCCGACGACGCCGTCGTCCTCACCAACCTCCCGGAGGGTCCGGCGGGCACGGTGGGCCGCATCATCTGGCGGACCAAGCTGAACGGCGAGATCTTCCACCAGCTGCGCCGGGACCCGCTCGGCCCGACGGTCCCGGTGCTCGCGACGCGGATCGTCGACCTCGCCGCCGACGCGACGCTGCCCCCGGCCCGGGTCCTCACCAGCGTGTACGCGCCGCCGAGCGTGGCCGGCATCACCGTCAGGTTCTTCAACGTCCCCGTGGGGCACGCGTCGTTCCCGGCGGGCGGGCAGCTCGTCCCCGGCCAGACGTACATCTATCGCATCGCCTACCTCGCGGGCGCCAGCTTCGACGGGCTCGGCCAGCGCACCGTGGACATCCCCGTGACCGTGCCGGGAGGCCGGAACTTCGCCCAGCTCGAGAACGTCCCGAACGGCCCCGACGGCACGACGCACAAGGCGATCTTCCGCACGGTCGCCGGCGCCGTGGCGACCAACGGCGGCACGGTCTTCCGCTACACCGGCGCCGCACTGGGCAACGCCACGGCGAACATCAACGACAGCGGCGTCTCGGACGCCGGGCTCGCCTGGAGCCTCGTCGAGCAGCCGCCGGTCTACGTCACGGGGACGGCGCCGCACTCCGACGCCCGGACGATGGTCTTCGACGGGGCGGGCAACGTGCTCCAGGCCAACGACGGCGGCCTGGCCCGTCTCGTGAACCCGCACGGGCCGCCCTCGGCGCGGTACTGGCAGGTCCTCGGCGGCAACCTGGCGCTGGGCGAGCTCTACAGCCTGGGCTACGACCCGCTCAACGACACCTTCATCACGGGCGCCCAGGACGCGGCCTCCCAGCAGCAGCTGGTCAGCGACTCGGCCGGCGACTTCCTGACGGTGGGCGCCGGCGACGGCAACACGTCGCTCGCGGGGCTCGACCTCCGACCGTTCGTCCTGCTGCCGCCCGCCGGCCCCGACACGGGCGCGGGGACCATCGACGTGACCACGGTCGCCCCGCCCGTGGCCGGCGCCACCGGCGGGCTGGATGCCCTGCGCGCGGTCGGCGAGCTCAACCCGGCCGGCCCGAGCAACGCCATCGTGCTCGTGGCCAACCGCGGCGGCGCGGACCTGAACAACCTGACCGTCTCGGTCCAGGACATCGGCGTGGGCCCCGTCCACGTGTCCTTCACGGCGGGCGCGACGCCGACCCTCGGCATCCAGCTGACGGCCGGCACGACGGCCGATCAGGTCATCGCGCTGATCACCACCGAGGGCACCTTCACGGCGGCGCGCGGCGCCGGCGACGCGAACCACGACGGCAGCGGGACCTTCGCCGGCGGCGACACACCGGCCGTGACGGCGGGAGGCACGAACGGCGCGAAGGCGACGCTGGTCGTGCCCGCCAGCGGGGCCGGCAACAACGCGATGACCTTCGAGGCCGCCGTCGTCGGCGCCCGGTGGAACGGCGTGACGGTCCGGTTCGTGGACCACGCGGAAGGGACGGAGACGGCCAGCTACAACGCGCAGACCCGGACGCTGCTCGTCAGCGTCCGGACCACCGTGTCCACCGCCAACGACGTGCGCACGGCGGTCAACGGCCCGGCCGGCTCGACCTCGACCGAGGCGTACTTCTACACGACCAACAACGACTTCCGCTTCTTCTTCGTCAAGCACTACAACGACCAGAACGTCAACCTCACCTTCGCCGACGGCCCCCACCTGGCTGCGGACTCCCTGCGGGTGAGGCTGGCGGGCATGGACGCCGAGGAACGGAGCGAGTTCCGGATCCCGCTGCCGATGGCCCTGAGCCCGGTCGATGCGCTCCGCCTCCTGGTCGGCAACCGCGGCCTCTACGAGAGCTTCGACGGCGGGCAGACGGTGACGCGCATCCGCGCGCCGCAGCCGAGCGGGTTCCCGATCACGGCGCTGGCGTTCGGCGTCCGGGCCGCCGACGGCACCGACGCCTCGGACGTGATCTACGAGGCGCGGGAGAACCGGATCGCCGTGCGACCCGCCGGCGTCGGGCCCAACAACCTGGTCAACAGCTTCGGCGCCGAGGTCAGCATCGCGAACGCCGGCCGCATCACGCGCCTCGTCGTCGACCCGTCGAACTGGCGGATCGCCTACGCGATCGACGACGCGCACGTGTACGCCACCACCGACGGGGGCACCACCTGGGCGGACATCACCGGCGCGGCGGCCCGCAGCGGCGCGCTGCCGGTCGAGCGCGTGCGCGGCCTGGCGCTCGCGAAGGTGACCGCGCCCACCGCGGGCCCGTCGCTGTCCATCACGCTCGGCGACGGCAGCACCTTCGGCGTCGACCTGACCGCGGCGCACACCGTCCAGGACGTGATCACGGCGATCCAGGACGCCTCCAGGCTGGGCGGCGTGGGGCCCGTGCGCGTGAACGTGACCCTCCAGGGCGCCGACCACCTGCGGCTGGCCACGGCCGACGCCACGGCCTTCACGCTGGTGCGGCTCAACAGCTCGCTCGCCCTCGAGGACCTCGGCTTCCTCGCGGCGGGCGCGCCCCGGCGCGACAGCGGCGTCGGCGGCGTCATCGACGGGGCGGTCCTCCGCGGCACGCTCGCCGCCGTCCGTGGGGACACGCTGCTGAGCCTCCTGAACGACGGCCGCGGCGTGCGCAGCGACCAGCGCCCGGTGGATGTGCTGCTGGTGGGGGTCAACGACGGGGTGTTCCGGGCGATCAACCCCGTGGGCGACCCGTCGAACAGCGACGGCTATCCGTCGTCCCTCCCGGCGAGCATCGTGACCGGCACCCTCCTGTCCGCGGGGCCCGACAACGACGTCACGTTCACGGCGCGCAACCAGGCCGTGGAGTTCGTGGACGTCACGGTGCGCTACGAGGCCGGCGTGGCCGCGGGCCTCGAGACCGTCGCGTGGGACGCCCCCACGCGGACGCTCACCTTCCGGGTCAACGCCGCGACGACCGCCAGGCGCATCGTCGAGGTGCTCGAGGCGAACGCCGCGGTCTCCGCGCTGTTCGCGGCGAAGCTCGCGCGCTTCGACACGACGGCGCCGGCGCTCCCGGACAGCCCGATCCGGGAGAGCAGCGGCGGGGGCGCGATCCAGCCGGCCGCGACGGTCGTCCTGCGCGGCGGCGTCAACAACCTCACCTGGACGGAGCTCGGCCTCGGCCTGCCGAACATGCCGATCAACGACATCCAGTACGCGCCGGAGACGACGATCGTCGACGGCCGGACGGTCGGCGGGACGCTCGTCGTGGCGACGCTGGGCCGCGGGGCGTTCGAGCTCGAGGGCGCCGCGGCGCTCCTCGGCCGCGAGGCCGTCCTCACGGTCCGCGGCAACGACGGGGACAACGAGCTCGGGCTGAAGCTCGACGCCGTCAACCCGCGCCTGGTCAACGTCATCGTCGACGGCGCGGTCGTCAGCAGCCAGCAGCTCACGACGATCGAGCGCATCGTCGTCGAGGGCCGCGGCGGCGACGACCGGCTGCAGATCGACAGCCGCGTCCGGGTGTCGGGCGGCATCCGCTACGACGGCGGAACGGGCACCGACGGCCTCCTGATCGTCGGCCAGGACGGCGACGCGGTCCTGACGGGCGGCGCGGGCGCGGCGGGCGTCATCCGGATCGGCGGCGAGTTCGGCATCGTGCTCACCGTCCGGTACGAGAACGTCGATCCGAGCGAGCGCCAGCTCGACGTCCCGGGCGGCGTGCTGGGGGCGTTCCGCTCCGGCCTGAACTCGCTGGCGCTGGTGAACCAGCTCGGCGACGCGCTCGGCTCCCAGAACATCGCGATGGTGCCGGCGCTCGGGCAGGCCGTCAGCGGCAACCATCCGCCGGTGCGGCCGGTGCCGCTGCCGCCCGGCCAGGCCGGCGCGACCTTCGGCGACCTCGTGGCGCAGGAGGCGGAGCGCGCGGCGGCGGCGGCCGAGCGCGAGCGCCTGGGCCTCCCGGAGGTGGCGAAGCGGGGCGGGCGGGCGGCGGCGCTGACTCCGGTGACGAACCCCGACACGCTCATCGGCCGGCTGCTCGCCGGCGTCCTCGACCAGATCGGCGTCAGCATCGACAGCCCCGCGGCCCTCCGCCAGGCGCTCGACGACCTCGACGCCGTCCCGGACAACGTGACGCTCATCGAGGACGCCGCCGGCACCCGGTTCGACATGACCGTGGTCACGTCGTTCAGCGGCCGGCCGGGCCTCGACCTCTCGCTGCTCGGCGGCCTCGTGTCCATCCGGGGCTCGATGGAGCTGAGCCTCGACATGGTCGTCCACATGCTGGTCGGCGTGGACGACGGCGGGTTCTTCGTCGACACGGAGGCCTTCGGCGGGCCCGAGATCGAGGTGACCCACATCACCATCGGCGCGCTGAGCGGGGCGGGCGCCTTCGGGTTCATCGAGCTCCAGCTGACGAACGCCACCGTCACGATCGATCCGGCCGTGCGGCTCGGCCTCGACCTGCACGACCCGCGCGTCGACGCGCTCACCGGCGAGGCGCCCGGCAAGCTCCGGCCGCACGAGCTGGCCGACTTCGACGCGAGCAACTTCACGCTCGCGGTCGAGGGCAACCCGGCCGCGACCGACGTGGTCTTCGCGGGCACGTTCGGCGTCGCCGCGCTGCTCCCGGGCCTGAGCAAGCCGCTCACCCTCGTCGACGTCGGCCTGATCTTCTCGTGGGAGGACATCGCCAGCCCGCTCGACTTCGACATCGCCCCCGCGCCCGGGGACCCGATCGCCGAGCTGCTGGTCGAGCTCCTCGACGTCGACCTGCAGCAGGTGTTCCTCGACCTCCTCGGGCACATGGACAGCCTGGGCGACGCGATCCTCGGCATCGACGCCCTGGACCAGCCGTTGCCGCTCATCGGCCTCAGCGTGAACCGGCTCCTGGTGGGCCCGAGCTCCCCGGGCATCGGCGACCTGCTGAGGCTCCACGACGCGGTGGAGGCCTACTTCGACGCGCGCACGGCGGCGAGCGAGTCGCCCTCGCTGCGCGGGTTGTTCGACGTCGTGCTCGGCGAGACCCAGCGGAAGATCCAGGGCTCGGGCATCGGCGCCGCCCTCGTGACGGAGGGCGGGCGGATCGAGCTGCAGTTCCAGATCGCCGTCCGCATCAACCCGAGCTTCGACTTCGACCTGAGCTTCGACGACGTGCTCGGCGGGTCGCTGGTCGCGGTGACCGCCGCCGCCGAGATCCACCTCGAGGCCGACTTCGAGTTCAACGTGGTCTTCGGCCTGAACCTCTCGAACCTGCTGACGAGCGGGCTCAGCGCGGCGGACGCGTTCGTCGAGATCGAGCATATCGGCGCCACGATCACCATCGACGGCAGCGCGATCGACCTGGGCCTGGCCGTCGGGAGCTTCGCGGCGGGCGTCGACAACGGGCGGATCTTCCTCCAGGCCGGCGCCGACGTGGCCTTCGCGCCGACGGCGCCGGCCGTGGACGGGCGCATCACGCTGCCCGCCCTGATCGCGACGCCGATCGGCAGCCTCTTCGCGATCACGCCGAGGGCCGAGCTGCACGTCGACCTGCCGTTCACGGCGTCGCTGACGAGCGATCCGATCGCGGGCTTCCCGTTCGCGGCGGAGGGCAACTTCCGGATCATCGTCGACTCGCAGAACCTCTTCGGCCCGGTCGCGCCCGAGCTCGTCATCGAGTTCGGCGGCCGGCTCGACGCGTTCGGCCAGCACCTCCAGGGCCAGTTCCGCCTGCGGAAGACCACCGAGGGCGCCGCGACCGTGATCATGGTGACGGCGCGGGACGTCGAGCTGACGCTGACGGCCGGGCCCACGCGGATCGTCGAGCTGGCCAACGGCCGCGGCGCCTTCAAGCTCACCGCGCCGACGACCGGGCCCGAGGCGTCGCCGGGCGGGCTCGCCGGGACGCTGTCGATCGACCTGGTGGCCGGGCCGGACATCGACGGCTTCGAGGTGAGCGGCACGTTCGGGCTCACGCTCAACCAGACGACCCTGGCCGTGACGGAGATCGACGGCGTGACGGTCGACATCCCGGCCGGTCCGTTCCTGCGCGTCACGGTGACCAACGGCCACCTGGCCCTCGCCGGCTTCGTGTACCTCGACGGGAACTTCGCCTTCGAGCAGCTCCCGCATCGCGTGGTGGGCCTGAGTGGCGGCGGGTCGGCGGACGTCGATCTCGTCACGGTCGGCGGCAGCGACCTCGGCGCGTTCGTCGGGATCAACGGTCCGTACTTCACCGATCTCGACGGCAACGGGGTGCCCACGGGGGCGGACGCCAACGGCAACGGCCTCATCGACCCGAGCGAGTCGCAGGAGCTGAACGGCACGGCGCTCGGCCTGGCGCTCCGTCAGGTGGAGTTCGGGATCGCCATGATGAGTCCCGTCATCGATCCGCTGGTGCTCACGCCGCCGACCGATCTCCGGAAGTGGCTGGCGCTCCGGGCGAGCATCGGCGAGGCGCGCGTCGTGGGCGTCGAGGGCCTCACCGTGGCGGTGAGCGACTTCCACCTCGACGTCAACCGCGGGAGCGGCCTGAACGGCGCCGAGGCGAACACGACGGTGGTGGACTTCGCGGCCGCGCCCCTCACCGTGAACACCGGGGGCGGCAACACCGAGGTCATCGACTTCGACGGCGCCCAGGGGAGCCTGCTCCGCGCGGCGGGCACGGTGGACCTGGCCGTCCTCGGCTTCGTGTTCCTCGACGGCAGCTTCGCCTTCGAGAAGTCGGAGACGGCCTCCGTCACGGTCACCGACGGCACAACGCCCTCGACGGTGCAGGTCGAGCGCCTCACCGTCGGCGCCACCGGCGTGAACGCCTTCGCCGGCGTCAACGGACCGGCCGGCAACGACGGCGCGATCGGGCTCGAGCTGACCGGCGTGGAGTTCGGCCTGGCGCTCCTCAAGGCCAGGGCGCCGGCCGCCGGCTTGACGCCGACGGACCTCCGCACCTGGACGGCCCTGACGGCGAGCGTGGGCAGCGTGCACTTCGTCGGGATCGACGGCCTGACGATCGGCGCGACCGGACTGCACGTGGACGTCAACTCGGGCGGCGGCACGCTCAACGGCGCCGCCAACACCACGGTGGTGGACTTCGGCGCGGCGCCGATGGACGTGGCGACGGGCCCGAATCCCGGTGACTTCGTCACGCTCGACTTCGACGGCGCCGCGGGCACGCTGATCCGCGCCGAGGGCACGCTCGCGCTGGACGTCTACGGCTTCTTCCAGGTCAGCGGCAACTTCGCGTTCGAGAAGAGCACGACGACGGTGCAGGTGGTCGGGGACGCCGAGCCGATCAGCGTGCAGGCGCTGCGAATCGGGGCCAGCCACGTGGACGCCTTCGCCGGCCTCAACGGCGGCACGCCCGCCGCGGTCGGGCTCAGCCTGCACGACGTGGGCTTCGCGCTGGCGCTGCTGAGCCGGACCCGGCCGGCCGCGCCCGCCGTGCCGACCGACCTCAGGACGTTCACGGCGCTCCGGGCGACGGTCGGCAGCGCCACGTTCCTGGGCATCGACGGGCTGACCGTCGGCGTGACGGACCTGAGCATCGAGATCAACCAGGGCGGCGGCACGAGCAGTGCCGGCGCGAACAGCGCGGTCGTCGACTTCGCCACGACGCCGCTCGCGGTCAACACCGGCGGCGGCAACTCGATCACGCTCGACTTCCCGGGCGCGGCCGGGACCCTCTTGCGGGCGAAGGGCACGATCGAGCTCGGCGTGTTCGGGTTCTTCTTCGTGAGCGGCACCTTCGAGTTCGAGAAGCGCTCGACCCAGGCGACGCTCCCCGGCGGCACGGCGCCCGTCGCCGCCGACCTGCTGACGCTGGGCGCGACCGGCGTGAGCGCCTTCGCGGGCGTCAACGGGCCGGCGGGCACCCCCGGCGCGACCGGGCTGGCGCTGACCGGCGTGGACTTCGCCTTCGCCCTTCTCGAGGCCAAGGCGCCCGCGGCCCCCACGGTGGTGACGGACCGCCGCAGCTTCGTCGCCCTGAAGGCCGCGGTGGGCGGCGCCAGCTTCCTGGGCCTCGACGGCCTGACGCTGGACGTGCTGAGCGCGGCGGTGCAGATCAACCGGGCGAGCGGCGTGCTCGATCCCACCCCGGAGGCGCCGGCGAGCGGCGACGAGGTCGCGGCCGTCGCGCTCGACTGGACGGCGGCGCTCGCCACGCCGCTGACGGTTGCCGGTCAGACGATCGACTTCACCGGCGACTTCGTGCGGGCGACCGGCGTCGTGGACATCGACCTCTTCGCCCTCGTGTCCGGCACGGTCGGCTTCGCCTTCGAGTCGCAGCGGGTGGACGTGGACGTCGACGCCGACGGCACCTTCACGCCGGGCGTGGGCGGCGACCTCCACAACGCCAGCCTGGTCACGCTGGGCCTGAGCGTCACGGACGTCTTCATCGGCGTGCCGGGCGTGGGCTTCCGCGTCACGGGCGGCCGGCTCGCGCTGGCGTCGCTCACGCCGGGCACGCTGGCGCCCGGCTCGACGGACACGCGCAGCTGGCTCGCGATGACGGCCGACATCTCGGGCGCCGGCTTCGAGGGCATCCCGGGCCTGACGCTGACCGCGACCACGCTGTCCGTCCAGGTCAACCGCGCCGCCGGCGTGTTCGACGGCGACGGGGCGGGGACGGTCAGCCAGCCCGTCAACGCGGTGGCGCTCGACTGGACGCGCGCCGTCGATCTCGAGGAGAACGACGCGGTCTTCGCGCCGGACCCGGTGGTCGCGACGATCGTGACGCTCGGCGGGTCGTCGCAGCTGACGATCGATCACGACGGGGAGCTGCTCCGCGTCGTCGGCCAGCTCGCGGTCGACGTGGTCGGCTTCGTGACGGGCTCGGCGACCTTCGAGCTGGTCATGCGCACGGTGGACGTGGACGTCGACCACGACGGCACCCGCGACCTCGACGACGCGACGCTGCTGACCTTTGGCCTCAGCACCCTGAGCCTGACGGTCGGCCTCTCCGGCTTCGGCGTGTCGATCACCGGCGGCTCGGTGGGCATCGCGGCGCTGGCCCCGGCCTCCACGCTCGACACGCGGCGGTGGCTGGCGGTGCAGGCGAGCGGCCTCGGCGCCTCGCTCAACGTGGGCGGGCTGCTCGGCGCCTCGCTCGGCAACGTCGTCATCCAGGTGAACCGCGGCACGGCGACCCTGCCGGCGACGACGCAGGCGCTGAACTGGACGACGGCGCTCGACCTCGACGGCGACGGGCTCTTCGGCGAGGCCGCGGACGACCGCCTGGTGGTCGCCAGCCAGATCCTCACCCTGACCGGCGACGCGCTCGTGGTCAGCGGCGACCTGAACAACCTCGACATCGCCGGGCTCGTCAGCGGGAGCGCGCACTTCGAGGTGCAGCGCGAGGTCGTGGACGTCGACGTCGACGGCGGCGGCTTTGCCCCGGCCCCGGGCGGCGACCTCGACAACGCGGTCCTCCTGACCTTCGCGCTGACCAACATCCAGCTGGCGGTCGGCGTGTCGGGCTTCGGCGTGGCCATCACGGGCGGCAGCGTGCGGATCGCGACGCTGGCGCCCGCGGACCCGTCGGACACGCGGCGCTGGATGGCGCTCCAGGCGAGCGGGATCGGCGCGACCCTGTCGCTGCCGGGCGTGACGGCCTCGGTCGTCAACCTCGTCGTGGAGGTCAACCGCGCCAGCGCGACGCTGCCGGCCACGGCCACGGCGCTCGACTGGACGACGGCGGTCGACCTCGACGAGAACGCCGGGGCGTTCGGCTTCGACCCGGTGAGCGTGGGCGGCTCCGCGATCACGCTGACGGCCGACGTCCTGAAGGTGGCGGGCGACCTGACCGGGCTCAACATCTTCGGCCTGGTCACCGGGGCCGCCCGGTTCGAGGTGACCCGCGACATCGTGGACGCCGACGTGGACGGCGTGCCCGGCTTCACGCCGACGACGCCGGGGTCCCCGACGACGCTCCGCGACCTCGACAACGCCGTGCTGATCACCTTCGGGCTCAGCCTGGACGAGGCGCTGCCGACCGATCCAGAGACCTTCTCGCTGGCGGTGGGCGTGGCGGGCTTCGGCGTGACGATCTCCGACGGCACGGTGCGGATCGCGGCCCTCGCCCCGGCGCCCGGCGCCGTGGTGGACCCGCGCCGCTGGGTGGCCGTCCAGGCCGAGAACCTCGCCGCCTCGCTCACGCTCCCGGGCGTCACGGCGGACATCGCCAACGTCGCCATCGAGCTCAACATGGCGAGCGGCGTGGTGACGGCGCCGAGCACGCCGCCGACCCCGCTCGACTGGACGACGGCGCTCGACCTCGACGAGGGCGGCGCCTTCGTGGCCGGCGAGCCGGCGGACGCCGTGATCGTGCTCGGCGCGCCGATCACGCTGACGGGCGAGCGGCTGGCCGTCACCGGCGACCTGACCAACCTCGACATCCTCGGCGTCGTGACGGGCAGCGCGCACTTCGAGGTCGTCGTCCGCCGGGTGGACGTGGACCTGCCGGCCCCGGCGACGGACCTCGTGAACGCCTCGCTGCTGACCTTCCGGCTCAGCGACCTGCAGCTCTTCGTCGGCGACCCGAACGGCGTGCACTTCGAGATCGACGCCGGCTCGCTGGCCCTCGCCGCGCTGAAGCCGCTGGCCCCGACGGGCGGCGCCACCGACACGCGCAGCTGGCTGGCGCTGAAGGGCGCGGTGGGCAGCGCCACCTTCGACGACGGCGGCATCGATGGGCTCGCGATCAGCGTGCTCGGCGTGACCTTCGAGATCAACACGGCGAGCGGCGTCTTCGACCCGACGCCGGCGGCCGGCGACGAGGTGGCGGCGCAGGCGCTCAACTGGCGCGCGGCGCTGGACCTCGACGACGACGGGACGTTCGGCGAGGACGGCATCCCGTCCGGCGAGCCGACGAGCGACCTGCTGGTCGTCGCGGGCGTCACGATCGACTTCACGGGCCCGGTCCTGGGCGCCTCCGGCGTGCTCTCGCTCGACGTGTTCGGCCTGGTGCGGGGCAAGGTCGGTTTCCAGTTCCAGAGCCGGACGGTGGACGCCGACGTCGACGGCGGCGCCTTCGCGCCGGCGCCGGGCGGGGACCTCGACGACGCGACGCTGACCACGTTCGCGCTCCGGATCCTGCCCGACGACGGCGACGCCGGGAACGGCTCGGAAGGGCTCTTCATCGGCGCCCCGGGCATCGGCTTCTCGATCGCGGAAGGCACGCTCGCCCTGGCCACCCTCCGGCCGGCGGATCCCGCCGACACGCGCAGCTGGTTGGCACTCGGCGCCTCGCTCGAGGGCGGGGCGTTCGTGGGCGTGGACGGGCTGACCGTCGTCGTCAACAGCCTGGGCGTCGAGATGAACCGCGGCGCGGCCACGGCCCCGACGCCGGTGCCGGCGGCGCTCGACTGGGCGACCGCGCTCGACCTCGACGGCGACGGGACGTTCGGCGAGGCGACCGACGACGCGCTCACCGTCGGCGGCTTCACGATCGACTTCACCGACGACCGGCTGCGCGCCACCGGCGAGATCGCCTTCGACGTCTTCGGCTTCGTCAGCGGCCAGGCCGGGTTCGCGTTCGAGAGCCGCACGGTGGACGTGGACCTCGACGGCAACGGCACGCGCGACCTCGACAACGCGAGCCTGGTGACCTTCGCGCTGACGATCGACGACGTCTTCGTCGGCGTGCCCGGCGGCGTCGGCATCCGGGTGGGCGGCGGCGTGCTCGTGCTCGCGGCGCTCAGGCCGGCGCTGCCCGCGAGCGGCCCCGCCGATCCGCGGTCGTGGCTGGCGCTGACGGCCGAGATCGAGGACGGCGGCTTCGTCGGCGTGGAGGGCCTGACGCTGACGCTGGTCGAGCTGACCGTCGAGATCAACCGCGGCTCGACGACCGCCGGCACCATCCCCGGGCTCGACTGGACGACCGCGCTCGACCTGAACGGCGACGCCGTCTTCGGCCAGGACGGCCCCGACGACCTCATCGTCGAGGACGTGGACGGCGTCGACCACCCGATCGCCTTCACGGGCGACGTGCTGCGCGCCTCCGGCCTGGCCGAGATCGACCTGTTCGGCTTCGTGTCGGGCCAGATCGGGTTCGCCTTCGAGACGCGCACGGTGGACGTGGACCTCGACGGCAACGGCACGCTCGACCTGGACAACGCGACGCTCACGACGCTGTTCCTCGAGATCAACCCGAACGACGACGGCCACGAGCTGTTCCTCGGCGTCAACGGCGTGGGCTTCGCGATCGACCACGGCACGCTGGCCGTCGCGATCCTCAAGCCGGCGCTGCCGGCGGTCGGGCCGGCCGACCCGCGGTCCTGGCTGGCGGTGTCCTCGACGATCGCGGGCGCCGGTCTCGTCGGCGTCGACGGCTTCACGCTGACGGCGCACACGCTCCAGATCGAGATCAACCAGTCCTCGGGCACGCCCACGCCGCCGGCCCCGCTCGACTGGGCGACAGCGCTCCGCTTCGCCGACGCCGGCGCCTTCGGCGACGACCTCGTCGTGGGCACGGGCCCGAGCGCGGTGACCTTCGCGATGAACGGCCCGCTGCTCCGCCTGTTCGCGTCGGCCACGGTGCAGATCGACGGCTTCGTCTACGTCAGCGGGAACTTCGCCTTCGAGAAGGGCGCCGACCTCTTCGTGACGCCGGTGGGCGCGACCGCGACCACGCGCGTGTCGGCGCTCAGGATCGGCGGCAGCGGCATCAACATCTTCGTGGGCATCGGCGACCCGGACGAGAACGGCGACGGCCGCTTCGACGGCGCCGACGATCCGGGCGCCAACGGCGCGCTCGGCGTGGCGCTGCAGAACGTGGAGTTCGGCCTGGCCCTGATGCGGCCGGTGGTGACGGCGCCGGCGCCGGCCTCGACCAGGAGCTACTTCGCGCTCAAGGCGCGGGGCAGCGCCTCCCTGGTCGGCATCGAGGGCTTCACGCTCGCGGGCACGCTGCAGGTCGAGGTCAACAGCGCCAGCGACAGCGCCACCCCGGGCGTGCTGATCCCGGTGGTGGACTTCACGCGGCTGCCGGGCGGCAAGCTCGGCATCGCGACCGGCCCGGCCCCGGCGCCCGTGATCGATCTCGCCTTCTCGGGCCGGCTGCTCCGCGCGTCGGGCTCGGTCACGATCCAGATCGACCAGTTCGTGTTCGTCACGGGGAGCTTCGCCTTCGAGCAGGGGGCGACCCGGAACGTGACGCTGGCCGACGGCACGCACCGCGACGTGACGCTGATGACGCTCGGCGCCAGCAACGTGCGCGCCTTCGTGGGCGTCGGCGGCCCGTACTGGGTGGACAGCAATGCTGACGGCCTGATCACCGGCGCCGACACGCCGGCCGCCGACGGCGCCATGGGGCTGGCCGTCACCGTGGACTCGTTCGGCCTGGCGCTCATGAAGCCGACCTCGCCCGGCGCCCCCGGCGCCCCGGCCATCGTGGCCCCGGCCGACCGGCTCGTCAGCTTCTTCGCCCTCAAGGCCGTGGGCTCGGTCGAGCTGGTCGGGATCCAGGGCCTCACGGTGTCGGTCCAGCAGCTCACGATCGAGATCAACGAGTCGCGCGGGCCTCCCGGCTCGATCCCGGCCCCCGTCAACTTCGTCACCACCTTCGGGCCGAGCGGCCTCAGCGTCCGCACCGGCCCCGCCCCGGCCGACCAGATCTTCCTCGCCTTCACCGGCCGCTTCGTGCGCGCCACCGGCTTCGTGACCCTCACCATCGGCGAGTTCGTCCACGTCAGCGGCGCCTTCGCCTTCGAGAAAGGCTGGGAGCTGGACGCGACGCTGGTCGGCGTGCCCGGCACCACGCGCGTGAGCCTGCTCAAGATCGGCGCGAGCAACGTCAACGCGTTCGTGGGCATGGGCGGCCCGTACTGGGTGGACGAGAACGGCGACGGCGTGATCGACGGCGCCGACACGCCGGCCACCGCGGGCGCCATCGGCGTCACGCTCAGCGACGTCGAGTTCGGCCTGGCCCTCATGAAGCCGGTCTCGGCCACGCCGGCCACCCGCAGCTTCTACGCGCTCAGGGCCACCGGCTCGGTCGAGCTGGTCGGAGTGACCGGCGTCACGCTCTCGGCGACGGGCATGACGGTCGAGGTCAACGGCTCGAGCGACTCGGCGGCCGCGCCCGGGACGCCGGTGCCGGTGGTGGACCTCACGAAGTTCGACGCCGACGCCAACGGCTCGCCGGACGGCTTCCTGGTCGTCCCGACCGGCCCGGCCTCGTCGATGCCGCTGGCCTTCGACCAGCGCCTGCTGCGCGCCAGCGGCCGGGTGACCCTGGGCGTCACGGGCGTGAGCATCGCCGCCGACATCTTCTTCGAGCAGGCGACGCGCCCGAACGGCACCACGGCCATCAAGATCGCCGTCGGCGACCTCGACTTCTCGCTCGGCGACCCGCCGGTGTTCAGCCTGCAGACGGGCTCGGCGGCCGACCGCGCGACCCCGGGCATCCAGACGCCGAACGGCCTGATCTTCGTCAACAACGCGGGCGTGGCCGCCGAGTTCACCCTCACGGGCCTCGGCTTCAGCCTGGGCGACACGACCTTCGGCGTGGCGCTCACCAACGTGGACCTCGGCGTCGCCATCAACACGGCGGCCACGGCGGTGAACGAGACGTTCGCGATCCCGGGTCTCGACGCCAACGGGCAGGACGACGACCACGACGGCACCGTGGACGAGGCCGGCGAGCCCGCCGTGCTCACGCTGCCGGCCGGCCCGTACTTCCGGCTGACGGCCACCGACGTGGACCTCGTGATCTACGTGGGCGGCACCGCCTTCACGCTCGAGGGCAACTTCCAGTTCGAGCAGATCACGCTCGGGGTCGGCCCGGCGGCGCCGAAGGTCGTGCGCGTCGCCGCCACCGACGTCCACGTCCTGTTCGACGGCGGTCTCCTCGGCAGCGTCGAGCTGACCGACGGGCAGGGCGCGCTCATCATCACGCCGGCGACGGTGGGCGTGGCCAACTCGGGCGGCGTGGCGGGCGTGTTCCGGGGCACCTTCGACATCCAGACGCCCGGCGACTTCCTGCAGGTCGGCAGCGACGTCACGCTCGGCATCAACACCACGAGCCAGGACGTCAACGAGACGGTCACGGTGGCCGGCCAGGCGATCCGCGTCCAGGTCGCCCGGGAGACCTTCGCGCTGAGCCTCACGGACGTGAGCATCTCGTTCGGCGACTTCCTGAGCCTGACCGGTGACTTCACGGTGATCAGCCAGGACACCGACGGCGACGACGTGAAGGACAAGTTCTTCTACGGCGCCGCCGACGTCGAGATCTTCCTCGGGCTGGGGCCCTACCGGCTCGCCGACGACTCGGTCAACCCGGACGCGATCGGGATCCTGGTCACCCAGGCCAAGGTCGGCGTCGTCAAGTTCCTCAACGACGAGGCCAACCAGACCGACGACACCTTCGCGCTCTTCGCCTACGGCCGCGCGGGCCTGGTCGGCCTCGACCCGCTCACGGTGACGGGCACGCTGCGCGTGCTCATCAACCAGACCGGGCGCCCGGTGACCGACGCCGTCTCGCTGCCCGACGACGGCGTGGACAACAACGGCAACGGCCAGGTGGACGAGCCGGGCGAGCCGGGCGTCAACACCATCACGATGCCGTTCGCCACCGGCGCGGCGATCGAGGTCTTCGAGGCCGGCGTCAACGAGCAGGGCGTGGTGACGCCGGGCGCGAAGCTCGTGGTCAGCGCGGCCGACCTGGTGACCATCAGCGGCACGGTGCGGTTCACCCGGCTGCCGAACGGGCGGCTCGACGTGGACATCCCGGACGCCGAGATCGCCATCAGCATCCCGATCGACGGCTCGATCCAGGAGGTCTTCAGCCTCAAGGGCTCGGCCCGCTTCGCGATCGGCGGCGGCGCGGGCTTCCAGCTGCAGGACATCCGGGTCAACGGCTTCGAGATCTTCGACACGGTCGGCCTCACGACGGCGCCGCCCACGACCTCGCTGCGGCCGCCGACGGCCGACCTCAAGTCGCCGTTCACGATGCAGGCGATCGACCGCGCCACGCTGAACGCGCGCGGCTCCATCGACGTCCTGTTCAACGACGTCAACCGGGTGGGGCTGGACGCCGACTCGATCACCGACGACACGCCGGAGTTCCTGCTGGTCGGCGCGGCGGCGGCGGGCGTGGACGTCAACGGCGCCGCCGAGCAGCCGGATCCGAACAACCCGAACCTGTTCCGCTACCGCTTCACCGGCGCCTTCGCGGACGACCCGCTCGACCCGTACGACACCGTCGAGGTCCAGTTCCTGGCCGGCTCGTTCCGCGACACCCGCGGCGCCAGCAACCAGAGCGAGATCGAGCAGTTCTCGGTGGTGGTGCTCCCGCCGGCGCCGCCGAGCGGCCCGGCCCCGACGCCGCCGCCGGTCCCGGTCGCGACGCTCGCCAGCCCGCAGAACGGCGTGGTGGCGGACCTCCGCACGCTGACGGCGCGGCCGTACATCGACGTGACGTTCGTGCCCGGCGTGGCCGGCGCGCTGGTCGGGATCGACGGCGACGAGATCCGCATCTCCGGCCCCGGCGCCGCCAACCTCGACCTGACCAACGGCTACGTCACCGGCACGCCGGATCCGCTGCAGCTCAACGCGACGACGTTCCGGTATTTCCTGACGCCGAAGGCCAGCGTCGCGACCAACCAGATGTGGGTGAACGGCGCCGTCACCATCGAGTTCCCGGCGCTGGTGGTGGGCGTGGTGACGCCGACGCCGTCCTGGCGCGTGCAGACCGGCCCCAGCACGTTCGTGGACGCCGGCCGCGCCGTGGCCGCCTTCACGATCGCCAGCGACACGCAGGCGGCCGCGACGGCGAGCAACGCGATCAGCCTCGGGCCGCTCTCCCTCGAGGGCCCGTCCATCAGCCTGGCCGGCACGTCCTTCAAGGGCGGCAAGCTCACGCTGACGGTGGCCATCGAGGTGAACACGGCCAGCCTGGGCTTCGGCGGCACGTCGGCGGCGGCCGGGCAGAGCAACAGCGGGATCTCGGCGGTGCTCACCGGCATCCTGGGCACCTTCGACGTCCAGATCGACGTCATGAAGGCGGTGCAGGCGATCAGCGATCCGGCCGGGCTCCTCGCGGCCTTCGAGGTGCCGGGCAAGTTCAGCCTCAGCATCGCGACCCTCGAGGTCCTCGTCCCGAACGTCGTGCGGGTGACGGGCTCGGGCATCCGGATCGCCTACGACCCGGCCTACAAGGCCGCCGACCACGGCGGCAAGCCGCAGGAGCTGGTGGTCGTCAACGCGGCGGCCATCACGTTCCCGTCGTTCGGCGTGACGGGCTCCATCGAGCCGTTCACCGACGACAACGACACGCCGAACAACCCGGCCGACGACCGTCGCATCCCCGGCCTCGTCGTCTACGACAACGGCTTCCGGCTGGGCGAGGCGGAGCTGACGTGGCGGCCGGGCGGGCCGGGCGCCGGGGCGGGCATCAAGTTCGGCTCGATCCTGGAGTTCGACGATCTCAGGATCGGCGTCCAGAACTTCGGCGTGACCTTCGGCCAGGCGGTGGACTTCGACGGCAACATCTTCTTCGCGACGGGCGGCGTGCGGTTCCTGCCGGGCCGCCCGATCTCGGCGACGATCAGCGACCGCGTGGGCTCCGAGCCGACCGACCTGCCGGGCCGGCCGGACACCGAGGCGATGCGAGCCACCCTCGAGTTCGAGGATGGCAGGGTCTCGGCGTTCCGCTTCGACGCCGACACGATGCGGATCACGCTCGGCTCGTTCCTCACGCTGACCGCGCGCGGCTTCAGCATCGACACGGGCGCCGCGGACGACGAGCCGCTGGTCAGCTTCCAGTCGGTCGGCGCCGAGGTGAAGGTGGGCAGCGTCGTCATCGCGGGCGAGGCGCGGAACTTCGCCTTCCTCGGTGACGGCTCGTTCCAGACGCGGCCGGGCTTCGGCGTGTTCCTCTCGGTGGGCGGGGCGAGCGGCGACAGCTTCAAGTGGCCGAGCTGGCTGCCGGTCCGCATCACCGCCATCGGCATCGAGTGGCCGGACATCCAGGCCGACCCGGCCAACTTCGTGCTGACGCTGTCGGCGAGCGTGACGGGCATCCAGGGCATGGCCGGCGTGGAGTTCTCCGGCTCGATCGACGGCGTCAAGATCGACGTCGGCAAGCTGCTCCGCGGCGAGTTCCCGATCGTGGACATCGCGGCCATCGGCGTGTCCGTGAAGGGCAACGTGTTCGGCGGCGAGCTGAGCGCCACGCTGATCGGCGGCATCCTGAAGCTCGACGCGGGCGGCCGGATCATCGAGCCGATCGACACGACCACGCCGGTGGCCGACCGCGTGTTCTTCGTGGGCGTCGAGGGCGGCTTCAAGATCGCGGGCTCGATCGGCGTGAACATCCGCTTCGCGCTGTCCGAGCTCGGCCCGCTCACGGTGTTCCTGTCGGCCAGCCTGCCGACCGGCATCCTGCTCGAGCCCAACACCGGCCTCTCCATGAACGACTTCACGGCCGGCGTGGAGTTCTTCAAGACGCTGCCGTCGATCGACCAGCCCGAGCAGCTGCGCGGCCCCGACTTCGCGCTGCCCGCCAACGTGAGCGTGGACAACTGGCTGTCCACGGTGAAGGCCCAGGTGGCCGCGCAGTACCTGATCGTGAAGGCCAACCCGTCGATGAACGGCTTCCTGGCGGCGTTCACGGCGCCCATGACCATCACCGGCTCGGCCAAGATCTTCTCGATCTACACCTCCCAGCAGCTCTTCAACGGCCAGGTGACGATCAAGATCAGCACCGACGGCAAGTTCCTCATCATCGGGACCCTGAACTTCGCCGCCGACCAGATCAGCGTGAGCGGGCGCCTCTACGCCGACCTGTCGCGGGTGTCGAGCGGCGACGTGACCGTGCTCTTCCTGGCCGACATCCCGGACCAGGTCCGCATCCTCACCATCGACGGCCGCCTGAAGATGGGCTTCCGCAACGCCTCGGGCGAAGAGGTCGCGTTCGCGGTGCCCGACCTGCCACCGCTCACCCCGACGGCCAGCCTGGCCGGCCCGCGGAGCGGCGACGGCATCGCCATCGGCGAGCTGAACGGACGCGGCTCCCTCGACGTCACGTTCGGCGTGCCGAGCGGCCACCGCCTGGACGAGGCCTCGATCACCGACCTCGGCCGGGAGTTCGACGTGGCGTCGGCGGGCGGCAGCCTGAGCCTCGACCCGGGCCAGTCGCCCATCCTCATCGACGACGTCACGCACACGTTCCGGTACTGGGTGATCGGCCAGAACGCGAGCGGCAACGTGACCCTGACGCCGGTGGACACGAGCTGGGTGGCGATCGAGCTGGCGACCGGCGACCCGGTGCCGAACCCGAGCGTGCCGACCGTGGTGAGCTCGGCGACGATCTCGCGCGGCTACATCGACGTGCTGCTGGCGCCGACGGCCAACCGGACGGTGGACACGGCGACGCTGGGCACCGACGACTTCACGCTGGGCGGGGCGGGCGGCACGGGGGTCACGATCGCGTCGGTGGCGCCGACCCGGCTGCCCGGCACGAACGTGTTCCGCTACTACCTCGAGGGCGACTTCGCGCTGGGCGAGGTCATCGTCGCCTTCCCGCTGGGGAGCTGGCGCGACAGCGCGGGCCCGAGCGCGGCCAGCGAGGGGCGGTTCACGGTGGTGGCGCCGCGGGCGACGGTCAGCGCGCCGTTCAACGGCCGGACGGCCGTGGACGTCGCCGTCCTCGACGCCGATCGCGACCTCACGGTGGCCACCCCGCGGCCGCTCTACCTCGACGTCCAGTTCTCGGCGCCGCCCGGCAGCGGCCTCGACTACGCGTCGATCCTGGACGCGGGCGACGAGTTCACGGTGGCGGCGGCGGCGACGGGCGGCCCGCTGCACTTCGGCGGCACGCCGGTGCCGATCGCCATGGTGCCCGACGAGACGACCGGCGTCCTGGTGCCGACGGTGGTGGCCAAGAACGGCGGCGAGAGCGACGCCGACTTCTTCGTCCGCCTGACCAACGAGGGCGTGAACCGCTTCCGCTACCGCGCGGACGCGGCGGCCGTCGCCTGGGCGCCCGGCACGGTGGTGGTCGACTTCCTGGCCTTCGACGCGGGCACCGGCGCCGGCTGGCGCGACAGCCGCGGCAACGTGGGCCTCGACACGGTGGACGACCTGAGCGTGCGCGTCGAGGGCGCGACCGCCAACACGACGGACCCGGCCAACGGCTCGGGCATCGACGTCTCGGCGCTGAACGGGCGCAACTACCTCGACGTCACCTTCCCGGCGCCCCCGCAGGGCTTCGTGCTCGACTTCGAGTCCATCACGGACTTCGGGGCGGAGTTCCGGCTGGGCGGCCCGGGCCTGGGCGACGTCGTGCTCGACACGCGGCAGGCGCCCGTGGTCCTGCACGAGGGCGCGCGCCAGGTCCGGTACTGGCTCGGCGGCACGTTCGCGGGCGACGACGTCTCGCTCACGTTCCTGCCGGCGACCTGGGCGTACCGCGCCCTGCCGGGCACGGTGGCCGCGCCGGACCTCGTGGCGGACCTGGCCGAGCCGCTCTTCCTGAACGTGACGTTCCCGGCGGCGCCGGCCGGCTTCACGATCGACCCGGCGTCCATCGCCGACGCGGCGCCCGAGTTCGTGCTGACGCTCGCGACCGACCCGGCCTACGGCCAGGCGGTGCAGACGATCCCGGTGACGTCCGGGCAGACGACGCTGTCGGTCACGTTCCCCACCGGCGGCCACGCGATCGACCCGGGCTCGGTGACGGACGCCGCGGCCGAGTTCACGCCGGGCGGCGCCGGCCTCGGGACGGCCGTCCTCGGCGCGCCGGTGCACACGACGGGCGCCACGTTCACCTACGACGTGGTCGCGGGCGCCTTCGCCGACGGCGACCTGGTGGTCGTCCTCGTCCCCGGCAGCTGGTCGCAGGCGGACTCCACGGCGGCGGCGGGCGCCTCGCCGCTGGTGACGGCGCTCTCCGGCCAGACGACCCGCGGCACCATCGACGTGGACTTCCGCGTGCCGGCCGGCTTCCTCCTCGACCCGCGCTCGATCCTCGACGGCGACCCGGGCATCGCGGTGTCGGGCGGCGCCACGCTCACCGCGCAGCCGCCGAGCCAGGTGGGCCCGAGGACGTTCCGGTTCGAGGTGACCACGACCAGCCCCATCCCCGCCGGCACGCTCGCGACGGTGACGTTCACGCCGTCCGCCTGGTCGTTCGCCGCGAAGACGGTCCAGGCCGATCCGACCCGCACGCCGTCCGTCACCCAGACCGGCGACGTCCGGTACCCGATCGCCGGCGACGGCCTGGGCCTCGGCGACGCGGTGATGATCGACGTGCCGTTCCCCGTCGCCGCGGGCTTCACGCTCGACCCGACCTCGCTGGCGGACTTCGACGAGCTCACGCTCGGCGGCGCCGGGCTCGGCACGGTGGCCATCGACCACGGCACCGCGCCCGTGGTGCTGGCGGACGGCACGACGGTCCGCTACCGGATCACCGGCGCCTTCGCCCCGACGGGCGCGGTGACCGCCGAGTTCACCCGCGGCACCTGGTCGGTCCTCGACGCGGTCGGCGACGCCTCGGTGGACTCGGGCTCGCCGTTCACGGCGACGCTCGGCAGCACCGGCGACGCCGATCCGGCCTTCATCGCCACCGTGGTGACGGTCGAGTTCCTGGACGGCGCCTGGTCGTTCGTCGACCCGGCCGGCCCGCTGATGACGCAGAACCTGGGCCAGGCGCCGCTCGCGTCGTACGTGGACATCACGTTCCCGACGCCGCCCGGCGGGCTCGTGATGGACGTGGCGTCCGTCACCGACCCCGGCGACGAGTTCGTGCTGAGCGGCGACGCGCTCTCCGGCGGCGCCTCGATCACCGGCACGCCGGAGTACCGCGGCGGGACGACGTTCCGCTACGCGCTGACGCAGCCGCTGGCGGAAGGGGAGCTGACGGTGACCTTCACGACCGGCACCTGGTCGCTGATCGACCCGGTGCTCGAGCCGGCCTCCGCCAACCTCGGCGACCACGCGGGCGACGCCTTCGTCGACGTGCAGCTGCCCGAGCACCCGAGCGGGCTCGCGGTCGACGCGGGCACGGTCACCGACGCCGAGCCGGAGTTCGCCCTGAGCGGCGCGGGGCTGGGCGGCTCGACCGTCACCGGCACGCCGGTGCTCCAGCCGGGCGGGACGGCGGCCTCGCCGATCTACCGGTACACGCTGAGCCAGGCGCTCGTGGCCGGCGACGTGATCGTGAGCTTCACGCCCGGCGCCCTGTCGCTGATCGCGGACGACAGCGGCGCGCCGGTGCTGAGCTTCACCGGCGACGAGCGCGTGGACTTCGTGGACGTGACGTTCCCGGCCCACCCGAGCGGGCTGGCCCTCGACCCGGCCTCGATCCTGGACGCGGCGCCGGAGTTCACGCTGGGCGGCCCCGGCGCCGGCAGCGCCGCGCTGACGGGCGCCGCGCCGACGCCGGTCGGCGGCAGCACGTACCGCTACACGCTGACCCAGGCGCTCCAGGCCGGCGCGGTGGTCGCCACGTTCATCGCCGGCAGCTGGTCGCTGCTGGACGCCGAGGGCGACGACGTCACGGTGACGCTCGGCGACGTGGACGACCCGAATGCCGGCTTCATCGTGATCGAGGACGTGCCGATCGCCATCGACGTGCCGTTCCCGGACGTCGCGACCGGCTTCCACCTCGACGTCACGTCGCTGGCCTTCTCCGGCTCGCCGCTCGCGGTGAGCGAGTTCGTGCTGGGCGGCGCCGGCCTCGGCACGGTGGCCGTCGACCCCGGCGTGGCGCCCGAGCTCTTGCCCGACGGGCGCACCGTGCGCTACCGGATCGCGGGCGCCTTCGCGGCCACCGGCGCCGTCACCGCGACCTTCACGCGCGGCACGTGGTCGGTGATCGAGACCGCGACGTCCGTGATCACGACGGACCCGGCCGGGCCGGACGTCACGATCACGCTGGGCGACGTGGTCCTGGACCGCGCGTTCATGCACTTCGGCGTGTCGATCGACATTCCGTTCCCGGTGGCCGCGGGCTTCCAGCTCGACCCGGCCACGCTCGCGGACTTCGGCGAGTTCACGCTGGGCGGCGCCGGCCTCGGGTCGGTGGCGATCGACACGACGGTGGCGCCGCGGGTGCTCGGCGACGGCACGACCGTCCGCTACCGCATCCTCGGCGAGTTCGCGAGCACGGGCGCGGTCACCGCCACCTTCGACCGCGGCACGTGGTCGATCTTCGACCCGGCCGGCGCGGTGGCCACGCGCAACCTGAACGACCCCGATCCCGCGCAGAAGCCGACCCACACCAACGAGCGGACGTACGTCGACGTCACGTTCCAGCCGACGGTGGGCGGCACGCTGGACCCGGCCACCATCGACGGCGGCGAGTTCACCTTCGGTGGCGCGGCGGCGGCCGGCGTCGCGTTCGACGCGCAGTCGCCGCTCGCCCTGGGCGGCGGCCGCTACCGCTACTTCCTGCTCGGCGACTTCGGCACGGGCGCGGTCGGCGTCGTGTTCCAGGGCGGCGCGTTCGCGACCCTGGCCGGCGACACGAACCTGGGCGAGACGGAGGGCTTCACGGTCCTCGGCCCGACCGCCGACCTCGTGGGGCCCGCCGACGGCGGCGTCAGCGGCGCGCGCGAGCTGAACGACCGCGGCTACCTCGACGTCGCCATCGTGGTGCCGGTCGGGACGACGCTCGACGCGGCGTCGGTCGTGGACCTCGATCCCGAGTTCACGCTGACCGGGACCTTCTCGGGCCAGGTCGCGCTCGACAGCACGCAGGCGCCGCTGCTGCTCCGCCAGCAGGGCACCACCTACGTGTTCCGGTACTGGACGCTCGGCACCTACGTGGCCGGCGACGTCGCGGTCACGTTCCTCACCGAGAGCGCCGCGCGCGGCTTCGCCGTCACTGACGCCGCCGGGCCCGCGACGACGCTCACGCTCGGCGCGGTCGGCGACGCGTTCGTCGTCACCGAGACCTTCATCGACGTGCCGTTCCCGGTGGCCGCGGGCTTCCGGCTCGACGCGGCGTCGCTCGCGGACTTCGACGAGTTCACGCTCGATCCCGGCGCCGCCGGCCTCGGCAGCGTGGCGATCGACACCGGCGTGGCGCCGCGGGTCCTCGCCGACGGCGCGACGGTCCGCTACGCCGTCACCGGCGCCTTCGCCGCGACGGGCGCCGTGACGGCGACCTTCACCCACGGCACGTGGTCGGTGACCGACGCCGAGGGCGCGGTGTCGGTCGATCCCGGGAGCTCCACGGAGCTGGTGGCGCTGGGCGACGTCGAGGATCCGGAGGCGGCCTTCATCGTGGTCGCCACGTTCATCGACGTGCCGTTCCCGGTGGGCACGGGCGTCCAGCTGCACCCGGCCTCGCTGGCGGACTTCGACGAGGTCACGCTCGGCGGCGCCGGCCTCGGCAGCGTGGCGATCAGCCGCGGCGCCGCCCCCGTGGTGCTGGGCGACGGCGCGACGGTCCGCTACGAGGTCACGGGCGCCTTCGCGGCCTCCGGCGCCGTCACCGCCACCTTCACGCGCGGCACGTGGTCGGTGGTCAACGACTTCACGGGCCCGGTGGCGCCCGAGGACTTCCTGGTGGGCGGCGTCGCGACGCCGAACATCGGCTACCTGGACGTGCGGCTCACCCCGACGGGCGGGGACGTCCTCGACCTCGAGAGCATCACCGACGCCGCTCCGGAGTTCGGCCTGGGCGGCCCGGGCCTCGGCACGGTGGCGCTCCTGGCGGCGGCCGCCCCGACCCCGCTGGCCGGCACCAGCGTGTTCCGCTACTACGTGACCGGCGCCTTCGTGCCGGGCACGGTCGAGGTGAGCTTCGTCGCCGGCGCCGTCCAGTCGGCCGACGCCGAGACCCTGGACCTCGACGGCCAGCCGCGTATCGAGCCGGCGGGCATCCCGACGCTGGCCGAGACCGAGCGCTTCGTGGTCCAGCAGCTGACGGCGGACCTGATCGACCCGCCGGCCGGCTCGATCACGGGCACCGACGACCTGAACGGCCGCAGCTTCTTCGACGTGACCTACACGGTGCCGGCGTACGCGGCGTCGCTGGACCCGGCCTCGGTGACCGACCTGGCGCCCGAGTTCAGCGTGTCGGGCGCGGACGTGACGCTCGACGCGGGCCGCGCGCCGGTGCTGGTGAGCCACGTCGGCAGCGACTGGACGTTCCGGTACTTCTACACCGGCGCCACCACGGGCGACGTGACGCTCGAGTTCATCGGCGGCAGCGTGGCCTTCCTCGACGGCGCGGGCGAGCCGATCCCGCTGTTCGCGGAGCGCACGGTCAACGTGTTCGACCAGAACCCGGACCCGGGCCTCACCGACCTCGTGATCGAGGTGCCGTTCGGCGAGACGCCGACGCTGAGCACGGCCTCGATCGGGACCGCGACGATCGACGAGTTCACCATCGTCGAGTCCGGCGTCACGCTCACGGCGCTCGGGCAGGCCCCCGGCGCCAGCGGCGAGACGGCGACCCCGGGCCTGTACCGCTACCGCGTGGAGAAGGTCGGCCTCGCCCAGGGCCAGCAGCTCACGCTCGTCTACGCGAGCGGGGCGTGGGCCTACACGGTCAACGGCGGGGACGTCCCGAGCGTCGTCGAGGCGGACCGCGTGGTCCCCCTCGCGGGCGGCACGTACATCGACGTCCGCTTCAACAGCGCCGGCAGCGTGGCGCTCGACGCCGCCAGCCTCGACGGCGACGAGCTGGCGCTGGGCGGCACGGCCCTCGGCCCGGGCCCGACGGCGGTCGCGCTCGACGCCGGCAAGGCGCCGACGCTTCTCGCCGACGCGCGGACGGTCCGCTACTACCTCACGGGCCAGTTCGTGCCGGGCACGGTCAGCGTCGGGTTCGTGGCCGGCTCGTGGGCGGACGAGGCCGGCAACCTCGGCACCGGCGAGACCGAGACCTTCCAGGTCATCGAGCGGCTCGAGACCTCGACCGCGAGCCAGCCGCAGAACCGCGTCTTCTTCATCGACATCTCGGGCGGCATGACGCTGCGCTTCGCCGACCTGTTCGAGGAGCCGATCCTCGAGATCCGCGGCAAGGTGAGCCTCGAGATCGGCGAGCGCACGATGCCCGACAGCAGCACGCGGCTGCGGTTCGAGCTCTCCGCGTCCGGCACGATCAAGGTCATCAAGCTCGGCAACATCGCCTCCGGCGCCGCGCACTTCGTGCTGGAGACGGGCGACAGCCTGGCCGACATCGAGTTCTGGGGCGTGGCCGCCTTCTCGACCAACTTCGAGTTCCTCGAGCAGTACGGCGTGTACCTGCAGGGCAGCGCGCTGCTCCAGGTGAACACCACCGACCGCATGCAGCACGAGCGCATCTCGCTCGAGGGCATCCCGGGCGGCGTGATCGTCGCCACCCCGACCGCCTCGCTCACGGGCCTGCCGACCGACCGGTTCAACCCGGTGCCGCTGCCGGCCTCGCTGATCTCGCTGCTCACGTCGTCGGCCACGTTCACGCACGACCCGGACGCCGACGGCATCCTCGACGCGTTCGACGCGGAGCAGACGCTGACGCTGCTGTCGGGCCAGAAGCTCAAGCTCGAGCCCTTCGCGGTGCTCACGGCCGAGCAGCTCCAGAACGCGACGATCGAGGGCGTGACGGACACGAAGTGGAAGGTCAAGCTGGCCGACAAGCGCCAGCTCTTCATCGAGAAGGCGACGGAGAAGAACGGCGCGGAGATCTACGTGGTCCGGAGCGAGGCGCGCAGCTACGACCTGGCGCCGGTCTCCTTCGCCATCGAGATCGTGGGCGGCCTCAAGATCACCGCCCCCGGCGACCCGGAGCAGGTCTTCTTCGAGATGGGCGGCGGCTTCCTGCTGCGGTTCAACCCGGAGCGCTTCGAGCTGTTCGTCACGGCCGCGGGCAGCGTGCTGGGCCTCGTGGAGGGCCGCTTCATCGGCCTGCTGATCATCGACGCGGTGGGCGCGCGCTCGGGCCCCGAGCAGAACGCCATCCCGGGCGTGGCGGCGATGCTGAACGTGGAGCTCGGCGTGGGGGTGCCCGCGAGCGCGGGCGACGACGTCAACGGCGTGCTGCCGGCGAACATCTTCTCGTTCCACGGCGAGGTCGTGGTCGTCCTCAACACGACCCTCAAGGACCAGGTGTTCGACGTGCCGGAGTCGTTCCTGGCCGTGCTGCCGGACGACTTCCCGACCTCGATCGTGATCTTCCAGTCGCGGCCGGACCTCACGGGCACGCAGCAGGACCCGAACTTCGACCAGACGGGCGAGTTCTACGCGTTCGCCCTGGTCCAGGGCTCGATCACGCTGTTCGACGCGATCACGCTGAACGGCTTCATCAGCTTCAGCGGCAGCGAGGACGCGATCCGGATCGCCGGCGCGGTGAGCACCAACATCGCGTTCCTCGGCTCGCTCTCGGGCTCGCTCGACTTCACGCTGTACCTCGACTACGACCCGGCCGGCACCATCGCCGGCCTGAACCCGGGCCTCGTCGGCCGCGCCACCCTGGCCCTCCAGGCCGGCGGCATCATCCCCGGCGTCAGCCTGGCCGGCCACATCATCCTCGCGATCAACACCTTCGGGTCGCCCTTCACCCTGACCAGCTTCCTGACCCGGTTCGAGGCCGGCGTGGTGGCGAGCCCGACCGACCCGGCGGCGGGGCTGCTCGCCACCAAGCTCCAGGCCGGGCAGGCGAACCCGGGCGATGCCGACGCGGGCGACATCGCCCTCGGCCCGGTGGACATCGACCCGGGCCTGTTGCTGATCGTCCGCGGCCGGATGACGATCGCCAGCATCCTCATCATCGAGGGCCGGTTCGAGATGGTGATCGCGCCGGACCACATCGAGGTCGCGGTCGAGGCCTCGCTGGTCCTGAGCCCGATCGGCTCCGTCGACGTCAGCGCCGGGATGCGGATCGACGGCGACGGCCTCGTGCTCTACGCCGAGTTCCACATCGGGGCGGGGCTCGGCGGCAGCCTGGGCATCAGCTTCAACGCGGAGGCGACGCTCGAGCTGAACACGGCGAACTTCACCAAGACCCTGCCGCTGCTCGGCGACCGCGCGGTGCCGAGCGGCTTCAAGCTGCACCTGGCCGGGGAGGTGGAGTTCCTCGGCTTCGTCAAGGCCTCGGGCTCCATCGACATCACGATCCGCAACCAGGCCTTCGTCCTCGAGTTCGACGTGACCCTGCAGCTGGGGCCGATCCTGATCGCGGCGCGCGGCGGCGCGGGCGTCTACGGCGACGCCAACCCCGGCCTCGCCCTCGTGCTGGACGTGTCGATCGACGCCAACATGTTCGGCATCCTCAAGATCCAGGCGTCCGGCCAGCTGCACCTCAACACGTCGGGCGCGGCCCGCACGCTCGCCGGCGTCACGGTGGGCGCCCGCTCCTTCCGCCTGGCCCTGCACGGCGAGGTCAACTTCCTCGACGTGCTGCGGTTCGAGGCGAACTTCCTGGTCCAGATCGGCGGCAACCAGTACGTGACGGTCGGCAGCGGGGTGACGCAGTCCACGCAGTTCATCGGCACGGGGGAGTGGGTGGTCGCCTTCGGCGTGGGCATCGACTTCTTCGGGATCGCCACGCTGTCGGCCGGCGGCTGGTTCAACTCCAAGGGCTGGTTCAACATCAAGCTCGACGGCGAGGTCGTCCTCGGCTCGCGCAGCTTCGGGCTCGTCGGCGAGTTCCACGTCCAGGTCTTCCTCGACCAGAACCCGGTGACCGAGTTCTACCGGTTCGGCGTCATCGCCAGCGCGAGCGTCGGCCTGCGGGCGTTCGGCCTCAACTTCGGCACCGTGAGCATCGCCTTCAGCGTGACCGCCGAGGGCGCGGGCCGCGTGCCGGTCAACGTGCACGCCCGCGCCTCGATCTCCTTCCTGTTCTTCGACGTCTCCGTCACGATGGACTTCACCCTCGGCTACGTCGAGCTGCCCAAGCCGGTGTTCCTGGCCGGCAACCAGGGCACGCCGGGCGACCCGGAGAGCTGGAAGCGCTTCACGGGCGGCAACGCCGGCAACGGCGAGCTGTGGCTGAACATGGGCTCCCGCAACTCGGTCCGCGGCATCGGCGAGGGCGAGGCCAACGAGATCTACATCATCGAGCACGTCGAGGGCGACGCGGTCAGCGGCGAGACCCTCAAGGTCAAGTTCAGCGGCCGCGAGAAGATCTACACGGGCGTCAAGAAGATCGTGGCCTTCGGCGAGGGCGGCTCCGACACGATCCTCGTCCGCGAGGGCGTGCGGGTGCCGGTGGAGCTCCACGGCGGTCCCGGCACCGACGCGCTGGTCTACGAGGGCACCGGCCACGCGCGGCTGTTCGGTGACGGCGACGCGGACTACCTCGAGACCGGCGAGGCCACGCCGACGGCCGAGATGCAGGGCGGCGACGGCGACGACTTCATCCGGCACAACGGCCCCGGCGCGGCGGTGATCACCGGCGGTGCCGGCAACGACCAGCTCTTCGGCGGGGCCGTCAACGACACGATCACGGGCGGCACGGGCAGCGACCTGATCGACGGCCGCGGCGGCAACGACGTCATCGACGCCGGCGGCGACGACGATGCCATCCGCTGGACGCTGCAGAGCATCACCCACAACACCGTCCAGGGCGGGATTGGCCGCGACGCGCTCATCGTCATCGCCACCCCGGACGGCGACATCCTGAGGATCTCCAAGCCGGCGGGGGCGGCCATCGAGGTGGCGCGGCTCAGCGGCGCGGCCGTGACCGCCTCCATCCGTGGCAACTCGATCGAGGACCTGATCATCGACGCCGGCGCCGGCGCCGACGACATCACGATCAGGAGTCTGGTGGGCTCGACGGTGACCACGGTCACGGTGAAGACGGGCAAGGTGATCACCGACACGGGCACGACGACGCCGGTGACGACGTCCTCGGGCGTCGTGGTGAACACGCCGGTGGTCAGCATCGCCGACGACCGCGCCGCCGACACGGTCCGGATCGAGGGCACGTCCGGCAACGACCAGTACACGGTGTCGGGCAACAACGTGGCGAACGGCGTGGTCGTGGACATCCGGGTCATCCAGGCCGGCGTGCTCGACGTGTTCGTCCAGGACACGGTCCGGGGCGAGGGCGACACGCTGATCGTGGACGCGCTCGGCGGCCACGACACGCTGGACGCCTCGGGCCTCGGCGACGACGACCCGAGCGTGGCGCCCGTGTACCCGGACCTCGTGGCCGTGGTGCTGCTCGGCGGAAGCGGCAACGACACGCTGATCGGCTCGCCGTTCAACGACGTGCTCGACAGCGGCACCGGCAGCGACCGCGTGACGGGCGGCCTGGGCCTCGACCGCTTCTTCGACGCCAGCCCGGTGGCCGACACCGACACGCTGGTCGAGACGCAGGACACCGACTTCGGCCTCTACGGCGACACCTTCGTCACCGGCGAGCTGCGCGCAGACAACGGCACCAGCAGGTTCGCCAACGCGGCCGGCGGGTTCCCGGACGAGACGTCGCTGGTCTCCCGGATCCGCAACGAGCAGGATCCGTCCTTCCGGGCCACGGGCAACGGCGACCGGTGGGCCGGCGCCACCGTGGAGTCGATCACCGGCCTCTTCGAGGTCGCCATCCTCACGGGCGGCATCGGCAACAACACGATGGTCGTGAACGACTCCGACAACACGATCTTCGTCAGCGGCGTGGCCCGCCGCGTGACGCCGTGGCAGGGCCGGGCCATCCTCGACGCGCGCGGCAACGAGGTGAACCAGTTCGCCGAGCACTACGTGGTCACGGTCACCCTCGACAGCACGGCGCGGGTCGAGATCGTGGACAGCGGCGGCGGCTCCGGCGTGGACCGGGTGATCGTGTACGGGACGAACCAGTCCGACCGCATCACGCTGAACGCGACGGGCAGCGGCGCCTTCCGCGTGGGCTTCATCCAGGCCACCGAGGTGTCGTCCATGCTGATCACCTACCGCGGCATGGAGCGCGCCGAGATCTACACGCTGGGCGGCGCCGACCGCGTGCTGTCGAACGACACCGCGGTGGTGACGATCATCGATATGGGCAGCGGCGACGACGAGATCGTCATCGGCACCGTGCCGCTCATCCCGGACCCGGGCAACCGCACGCTGGAGTTCCCGGACGGCGTGCCCGTGGCCGACACGCAGAACATGACGAACGGCAACACGGCCACCCTGTTCGTGCTCGGCGACGGCCAGAACGACCGCTTCGAGGTCAACCACAACCGCGGCAAGCTGTACCTGCACGGCGGAAGCGGCAACGACCGGTTCCTCCTCAAGACCTTCCTGGTCCTGAAGGAGAACGCGGACAACCCGGACGAGATCACGAACCTGGCCGACCTGTTCGGCGGCACGGGCTCGAACCGCTACGACTACCTCCAGAACGCGCCCGTGTTCATCAACGGCGGCCCGGGCATCGACACGATCATCATCGTCGGCACGCCGATCGGCGACGTGTTCGTGGTGACCGACACCTACGTGGCGGGCGCCGGCCGCATCGTGACCTTCACGGGGATCGAGGCGGTCGAGGTGGACGGCGCCGGCGGCGACGACGAGATCTACATCCTGTCGACCGGCGACGACTTCGAGACGATCATCACCGGCGGCTCGGGCGACGACACCATCCACATCGGCGGCGACGCGCCCACGCTGATCTTCGATCCGCCGCCGTTCACCTACACGCCGCCGCCGTTCGAGGTGCCGCTGCCGCCGGAGCTCGTGTTCGACGAGTTCACGTTCCCGCTGCACAACGTGCGGTTCACGGTCGACATCTTCGACTGGCTCGGCCGCGGCGGCCCGCTCTTCCCGCACTTCGCGGCCGTCGACGGCAACGTGGCGGCGGCGGTGGACGCGGCGGGCCGGTCGGTGGTGGACGCCTACCTCCGGGCGTGGAACGCGTCGCTCCGGGCGTTCCTGCCGTTCGCCAGCGTCTCGGCGACCGCGGAGGACATCTCGGCGCTGGTGCGGTTCGACTTCTTCTTCGCGCTCCTCTTCAACCGGCAGGTGGAGATCAACGTCGGCACGCTCACCCTGACCTACCGGATCGGGCGCCTGGAGCCGCGGTTCAAGCTGATCCAGCCGCCGCCGGTCGAGGTCGATCCGCTGCCGTTCGCCTTCAAGGCCGACCGGAGCCTCGACGCCTCCGAGATCCGCGGCCGCCTGACCATCAACGGCGGCGACCAGTTCGAGACGGACGGCGACCGCGTGATCTACCACAACCAGGAGGGGACCTCGCCCGCCGGCGAGCTGCGGCTGCGCACCACGCAGCGGATGACGCAGATCGGCGAGATCCCGCGCTTCGTGCCGGGCCTGCCGGGGATCGACGACGACGCCGACGGCGTCGTCGACGAGGCGGGCGAGCTGCGCAACGACGGCATCCCGATCTTCGGGCCGGACCACGACGAGAACGGCGCCCCGATCTTCGACACGGTGCTGAGCCTCGAGGGCGCGGGCCTCGGCATCCCGGCCGGCGGCAAGGCGGCGCAGGACACGACGGTCTATCACGGCGTCGAGCTCGGCGGTATCGAGAACGTCGAGCTGCGGCTGGCCGACGGGCGCTCGGCCTCCCCCGGCAAGGCCGCCGACGACGGCGCCGACAACTTCACGGTGACCGAGACGCCGGCCGGCACCAGCGTGCTGATCTGGGCGGGCGGCGGCAACGACACCATCCAGATCAAGTCCGTCGGCGGGCCGACGCACGTCAACGGCGGCGACGGCAACGACGTCATCACCGTGCAGGCGCCGGACGACCGGCTGGCCCAGATCATCGACCGCCTCACCGTGGACGGCGACGCCGCGCTCAGCGAGCACCCGGACCCGGTGCGCGACGACGAGGCGTTCCTGCAGCCGTTCCTCACGGCGAAGATCGTGCTCGTGCCGCTCGGCACCACCGGCATCGTCAACGACTTCGCGCACCCGTTCGTCGCCAGCGACGGCACGCTCTACTTCAGGGCGACGATGGTGCCGATCCTCAAGGACACGGACGCCGTCGCCGGCAACGGCTCGGCGCTGCAGGCGCGGACGGTCGTGCTCGACGAGGGCGGCGCGATCGTCGAGAAGCTCGTCCAGGAGAAGGGCGTGGCGGAGTTCGGCAAGCACAAGACCGCCAACGGCCTGGCCGCCGGCGCCCCGCTCTACTTCGACGCCGAGGGCAACGAGATCACCGACCTCGCGACGTCCACCGGCATCCCGGTCATCGTGCCCGCGGACTCGAGCCAGGAAGGGCCGGTGAAGCAGGTCTACGTGGACACGAGCTTCGACAAGGTGTTCGAGCAGCTCGGCACGGACATCGCCACCAACGGCGACTTCGACGACTTCGTGCCGCTCAACGGCACCGCGGGCGGGTTCAGCACCTTCAACATCGACGGCAACGGCGGCTGGCGGAGCAACATCCTGTTCTTCACGTTCGAGTTCACGGGCACGTTCCCGTTCTTCCGGATCAGCACGGTCACGAACCAGACGTACGTCCTGAACAGCAACGGCGCGGCCGGCAGCGACCCGACGATCCAGCAGACGCTCGCGAACCTGAACCCGGGGGTGACGTACCAGATCACGGGTCAGTACCGGAACATCTACGCGCAGTACGGGAGCGACTCCGGCACCGCCCCGACCTCGTTCGCCGTGCTCGTGGACGGCGCCGTCAAGTTCCAGGCGCGCAAGTCCCAGGCGCCGGCGAGCGGGCCGTTCCAGAGCTTCACCGCGGAGTTCACCGCGACCGGCGACCACGCCACGGTGGCGTTCGCCGGCGAGCGCAACGGCCAGGACGCCTCGTACGAGATCGACAACATCGTGATCCGCGCGAAAAACACCAGGAGCTTCATCACCGACTTCTCGAGCGCGTCGGCGGTGAACCTGTGGATCGACGCCTCCGGGCGCAAGACGGACGTGTTCCCCGGCGTCAACCGCCCGTCGCTCGTGCCCGTCAACGTGACCGAGCTGCGCGACTTCGTCCGCGTCTTCGACTCGATCGCGGCGGGCGGCGGCGGCACCGACGTGCTGAACCTCGTGAACACCGGGGACGCGACGGACGTGAGCGCGACGCTCGCCACCTACCGCATCCCGGTGGCCGACCTCGACGCGCAGGGCCGCCCGATCCTCCACGGCGCGGGCGTGGCGACCTACTGGCAGTCGCCGGTGCAGGAGCTCTACTTCGGCGGCGAGCCGGTGCTCGATCCGTTCACGCACGTCCCGCTGGTCCACGCGGCGGGCGACGTGGTCGTCGACCTCTTCGCGAAGGACGCCTTCGGCAACCCGAAGGTGCTGCGCGATCCGTTCGGCGCGGCGCTGCTGCACGAGGCGGGCGACCCGCTGCTGCACACGGCCGGCGAGCCCGTCTACCAGCTCGGCGGCGCCTTCCAGCGGTACCTGGGCGGCGAGCCGGTGTTCGACGAGAACGGCGCCCAGGTGTTCAACGGCGACGGCTCGGCGTTCCTGCACGGCGCCGACCAGGTCCAGATCCACAACCGGCTCGAGCGCGTGTACGACCTGGTGGACGCGCAGGGCGACCTGGTGCCGGAGGGCACGCTGTACACGCCGGTCGCCTTCACGCGCGCCTCGCTGCCGGGCGGCACCGTCCTCGACCTGGACACGGTCGCGGGCTTCGCCTACGACCTCGGGGCCGCCGACCAGGTCGCGGTGACCGTGTACGACGGCACGCGGATCTTCAGCCTGGCCGCCTCGGCCTTCGCCGTGAACGCGACCGACAACACGCTCACGCTGTCGAGCGCCGTGCCGACCGCGGGCGCCCAGGTGACGGTGACGGTCGTGATCGCGACGCCGGCCGTCCACGACGCGGACGACCCGCAGCAGTACTTCGGCAACGAGCCGCTCCAGGTCGGCCAGCCGATCGTGGACAGCCAGGGCAACCTGGTCCTCGACGCGCTGGGCGCGGTCGCGCTCCACACGGCCGAGACGGTGGGCAAGAACCGCACCGAGGAGTTCACGTTCACGCGTGACGGCGCGGCCACGCAGCAGTTCACGCTGAAGGCGGGCCGCCCGGACCAGTTCCTCAAAGTCCTGCTCGACGGCCAGCCGCTCGTCGGGACCTTCAGCGTGAGCATGGCCGACCCGAACCGTCCTGTCGTCAGCGTGACGCCGACGACGAAGCCGCTCGTGGACACGCGCGTGACCTTCGTCTACCGGCTCGAGGTGAAGAACCACGCGCGCGGCGAGATCGTCCTCGTCGAGACCTCGCCCGGCTCCGGCGAGTGGGTGCCGGCGCTGTACGCGGCCGGCGACCCCAAGGTCTACCTGGGGAACGAGGCGCGCCTGCACCGCGGCGGCGAGCCGGTCTTCCACTCGACGGCCGACCCGGTGGAGCACGCCCTCACGCTGCAGCGGCTCCGCGTGCAGGGCGAGGCGCCGGACGCCGCGGCCTTCGTCTTCGGCGCCGGCTACGCGGCGACCTTCATCCTGGTCGCCGAGCCCCAGGGCACGCCGAGCGTGACGGTCGGCGGCTTCGAGCTGGCGGCCGGCGAGTTCCAGGTGAGCGGCACGCAGATCACGCTGCGGCCGACCGTCCGGCCCTCGGAGACCGCCGACGTGGTCGTGACCTACCTGCCCGTGGGCGCGGAGGCCGGCGCCGAGCCGAGCGCCGAGAGCTTCGTGTTCGGCGACGCCGATTACGCGGAGTTCGACCTGCCGGTGACGCCGTTCACGGTGGTCAAGGTGACGATCGACGGCCTGGAGCTGCCGGCCGGCCAGTACACGCTGACCGGCGACCGCCTCCGGCTGACGCCGTCGGTCCGGCCGGACGCCGACGCGGACGTGGTCGTGACCTTCTTCGCGGTGCCGACCGGCATGCCGGGCGACGTCCTCTACGCGGGCCTCGAGAGCCTGACCCTCGGCCTGGGCGCCGGCGCCGACACGATCACGGTGGTGACGACGCACACGGGCGGCACGACCATCAACGCGGGCGGGGGCGACGACCGCATCGCCGTCCGCGCCATCAGCGGCACGACGGCGATCCTGGGCCAGGGCGGCACCGACCGCTTCGCGGTGGGCAGCCAGGCGGGCGCGTGGCTCACGACCGAGCTGCCCGCGGTGCAGGCGGACGCCGACGGCCTGAAGTTCCTGAACGTCCTCGGCCACGCCAACGGCATCGGCGCGCTGCTCGCCCTGGACTCGACGACCGGCGCCGAGACCGTCACCGTGGACGACACGCAGGACACCGGCACCAACACCGGCACGCTGTCCGGCTCGCTCGTCACCGGCATCTTCGGCGCCGGCGGCTCGATGAGCTACCTCGCCTTCGAACAGATCGACGTCCACCTGGGCCAGGGCAACAACACGCTGACCATCCAGTCCACGATCACGGGCCCGACCAGCGTGGACAGCCAGATGGGCGCCGACACGATCAACGTGATGACGATCGCGGGCCCGACGACGATCTTCACGGGCCCGGGCGCCGACACCGTGCGCGTGGGCAGCCGCACGGACCTGATCGATCCCACGGGCACGAGCACGCTGAACGGCATCAGCGCGCCGCTGACGCTCGCCGCCGCCGACGGCGCCGACACGCTGCGCGCCTACGACAGCGGCGACGCGGGCCCCAACACCGGCCGTCTGGACGCGGCCTCGCTGACCGGCCTCGGCATGACGGCGCCGGCCGGGATGACCGCCGGCATCGCCTCCACGGGCTTCGAGAACCTCGACGTCTGGCTGAGCCAGGGCGTGGACGCCTTCTTCGTACACTCCACGCCGCTGGACAGCGTGCTGGAGCTCGACCTGGGCGGCGGCGACGACGTCCTCAACATCCGCTCGCTCGGCGGCACCACGGTGGTCGGCGGCGGCCTGTTCGACCCCGAGAGCGGGCCGGGCGACGGCGTCCAGGACGACGACACGATCCGGGTGAACTACGACGAGAACGGCCAGCAGACCTTCCAGAGCGGCCTGCGCGACGAGCTGCACCCGCTGACCCTGCACGGGCGCGCGGGCAGCGACCTCTACGAGATCGGGCTGGCGGCGACCGGCAAGGCGCTCATCAACGTCATCGACGAGTCGCCGGCGGACGACCTGGGCGTCAACCGGCTCATCGTCTACGGCACCGACGGGCCGGACTTCTTCCTGCTCCGCGCCAACCTGCCCACGGTCACGCCGCGGATCGGCGTGGTCGCCGCCTTCCAGGTGGACGCGAACCTCGAGCCCGTGGCGGGCGGCTTCTTCGAGCGCGTCAACTACGACGGCGACATCAACAGCACGCTCACGATCTACGGCCGCGAGGGCGCCGACGTCTTCATCCTGGACGACACGCTGGCCCCGACGACGATCTTCGGCGACGCCGGGGACGACACCTTCCAGATCGGCCAGGTCTTCGCCTCGCCGCGCGACGGCTCGAACCCGCACAACGGCCTCGCCGACCTCGACTTCTTCGAGACGACGCGGGTGACGCTGGGCTACCTCTCGAACGGCGTGAGCAAGCCGGGCATCTTCTTCGGCGGCTTCGGCAAGGACAGCTTCACCGTCTACCACAACACGGCGTCGATCGCCCTCTTCGGCGAGGAGGACGACGACACCTTCCGCGTGCGCGCCTTCGTGCGCGTCAACCCGGACGATCCGCTGGCGCCGTTCACCACCATCAACGGCGGCCAGGGCGCGGACTTCATCTCGTACACGGTCAACGCGCCGGTCCGCATCGAGGGCGGCGAGGGCCTGGACACCCTGGTCGTGGTCGGCACGGAGTTCGGCGACGACTTCGTGATCACCGACCAGGGCGTGTTCGGCGCCGGCCTGGCCATCACCTACGCCGGCATCGAGAAGATCGTGGTGGACGCGCTCGAGGGCAACGACCGGTTCTTCATCGTGAGCACGCCCGCGAACGCGATCCTCGAGATCCAGGGCGGCCGCGGCAGCGACACCTTCAGCGTGGGCGGCGGCAACGACGGCGAGCCGGTGGTGGTCGTGAGCAAGAGCCTCGACGGCCACAGCGCCCTCGTCGAGCACACCGCGTCGAGCCCCGACGTGGACTACGACGCGGTGTTCGTGCCGGACCTCTCGGTCAAGGTGGCCGACAACGACACGGCCGGCGTCCTGCTCAGCCTCAGCGGCGGGCCGCTGCGCGTGTTCGAGAACCCGGCCGCCCCGGACGAGCTGGTGGTGGCCAGCTACGACATCGTGCTCACGCGGGCCCCGCTGGAGAACGTCCGCATCACGGCCGCCCCGTCCGCGGGCCGTGAGCGCGAGAAGAAGGCGGGCGGCGCCGGCATCGCGCTCAACGGCAACGAGGCGGGCGTGACCCTGCTGTTCGACAAGAACAACTGGTTCATCCCGCAGCACGTGACGGTGACGGCCATCGACGACGGGCTGGCCGAGGGCCACCGGGGCATCACGATCCTGCACACGGTGGTGGAGGGCGCCAACGCCGACGACGGCGACCCGTACGACGGCCTGGCGCTGGCGAGCCTGCCCGTGCAGGTGATCGACGACGACGCCGCCGAGGTCGTGGTGGTGCCGTTCGACGAGACGAGCCAGCGCGCCGACGACGACACCCTGGTCTCCGAGAACCCGTCGGGCTCGCTGCCGGCCACGGACGCCTACGCGGTGGTCCTGAGCAAGGCGCCGGTGGGCACGGTCACCGTCGCCGTCTCGGCCGACGGCGAGGTCCTGGTGCGCGAGTTCGGCACCAGCACGTGGGCGGCCAGCCAGGTCCTGACCTTCACGCCGGGGAACTGGAACACGCTGAAGGTCGTCGAGATCCAGGCCGTCGACGACGCGAAGAGGGAAGGGATCCACTTCTCGCGCGTGGCCCACGCCATCACGTCGGAGACCGACGAGTTCCTCGGGATCACGCTCGCCGACGCGGCGCGCGGCCTCGGCGCCCAGGTCGCCGGCGACCTCACGGCCGCCTACACGGCCGGCGTGGCGGGCAACGTCCTGACCCTCACCAACACGGACGCGCCGTTCGGCGTGGACTCGCTGGCGACGACCTTCGGGACGGCGACGTTCACCAATGTCGGCACGGCGCGCTACACGTCGGTGGACGCCGTCGTCGGCGACTCGCTGTCGCTCGGCGGCACCCTGTTCTCCCTGAACCTCAACGGGTCGATCTACAGCACGGTCGGCGGGTTCCTCGCCGCTCCCGCCGCCGTCGCCGCCACGCTGGCAGGCCTGGTCAACGCGTCCGGCCAGCCGTTCGAGGCCACGCTGAGCGGCAACGTCCTGCACGTGACGGCCGACGACGGCAGCGCGTTCACGGCGTCGTTCACCGGCGGCTCGGGCACCGCCCTCGCGCCCACGAGCGCCGCGTTCTACACCGAGGTCCAGATCACGCTGGCCGGCAGCGGCGTGATCGGGGCCGGCGACGCCTGGACGCTGGGGCTCGCGGACGCCCGGAGCGGCGACGTGGCGACCTACGTCTACACGGCGGGGGCCAACGGCGAGGTCACGCAGCCCGGCCCCGTGGACGTCCGGCTCACCGACGACGACGCGCCGACCGTCCTCGTCCGCGAGACGCACGGCGGGACGACTGTCGTCGAGCCCACCCAGTTCGTGCTCCTGGGCGACGGCTACGTCACGCAGGTGGGCGGCAGCCTGGCGTCGAACCAGTTCATCGGCGACTTCGGGACGGCCGTGCTCAACGAGGTCCAGTTCCACAACTCGACCTTCACCGCGCAGGACCTCGGGCTGGGCGACTGGAGCCGCAACGCGCACCCGGACATCGCCAGCGTGACCGGCGACCCCGCGCTCGAGCCGCACCTGACCGTGCTCGGCACCGGCAACGGCGACCCGGACTTCTACTCGTTCGAGATCACGGCGGAGATGCTGGCCGACGCCGGGTCGAACGGCGTGCAGGCGAGCTTCGACATCGACCACGGGTTCGAGTTCGGCGACCGCATCCTGTGGCTCAGCCTGCTCAGGCTCTACAACGCCAACGGCGACCGCATCGCGCAGGGCCGGGGCTTCTCCGACCCGCTCACGGCCGGCGCGGGCGGCAGCACGACGTGGCTCGACGACTTCCTGGCCTTCACGTTCACCCAGGCGGGCCGGTACTACCTCGAGGTCACGAGCTGGCTGTTCACCTCCGGCCTGCCCGTCGGCGTGGACTACACGCTGCAGGTGTCGATCGAGCAGCACGAGACGGCCGACTTCGTGTTCGCGCCGTCGGCGGTGCTGGAGAACGAGAGCCTCCAGGCGGGCGGGGCGGCGCAGGACATCGACGACCGCGACAACTTCTTCACGTTCTTCGACCCCGAGGTCGGCAACGGCTCGAACATCACCTTCTCGACGCCGTTCGCGCGGATCCAGGGCTCGGGCGACGGCAGCTTCGACCTCTACTCGTTCGAGATCACCGCGGCCATGCTGAACCCGTCGGCGTTCGCCCAGTCGCCGGCGGCCACGGCCGGCACGGTGGTGGACCCGAACGGGCCGTTCTTCACCAGCGTGACGCTGCTGCCGAACGGCCGTGTCGCCGCCGGCGACACGTGGACGCTCGGCCTCCGGTACCGGGACTACGCCTACACGGTGCAGCCGGGCGACAATTCGCTGGACGACGTCAGCACGGGTCTCAGGAACCTGCTGCCGGCGCGGTACACGGTGACCGTCGCGGCCAACGGCGCGTTGACGATCACCGACCCGAACGGCTTCAACCTGCACGGCCTGACCGTCAACGGCGTCGCCCAGGAGGCCCGGAAGACCGCCACGGTGACCCGGTCGACGCAGGCGCTCGCGGCGGACGGCACGACCCCGATCACCTTCGGCACGGCCAACGTGGGGCTGGCGGGCGCGCCGGCCGCCGGCGAGGTGTGGTCGGTCACGCTGGACGGCGGCGCCACCACGGCCGCCCGGACGGTGCTGGTGGGCGACACCCTGACCAGCATCGCCGCCGCGCTGGCCGGCTCGCTGAACACCGCGCTCGGCGCCGGCACGGGCTCGAGCCTCGGCGACACGCTGACGATCACGCGCGCGGCCGGGTTCACGCTGTCCTTCACGGTTGCCGGCGCCGCCCCGCAGGGCACGGCGACCATCGGCGGCACGCCGCTGTCGCAGGGCGACGTCCCGGCCATCGCCTTCACGACCGCCCAGATCACGCTGCCGGGCGCGGTGCGGCCGGGCGAAGACTGGACGGTGACGCTCACCGACCTCGACGACGCGACGCCGCCCACGCGCACGACCACGCAGACGGCGCCGAGCACCTCGGGCGCGACGCTCGCAGGCCTGCTGGCGGGAGCGCTGAACGGTGGCGGCTACACCGTGACGCCGAGCGGCGCCGTGGTGACCGTGAGCAAGGCGGCCGGCTTCACGGTGAGCGTCTCGGTGGCGGTGTCGGGCGCCTTCACGGCGGAGACCGCGCCGTCGGTCGTGAGCCACACGATCACGATCGCGACGAGCTTCCAGGCGGCGGACGTCTGGAGCGTCACGCTCGGCGAGCCGGCTCCGAGCACCACCGTGCTCGCGACCAGGACCGCTTCCGGGGCGACCCCGAGTGCGGTGGCCTCGACGCTGGCCGGCCTGCTCGACGCGGTCAGCGGCTTCCGCGCCGTCGCCGAGGGCGCCACGGTCGTCGTCACGCGCCTTTCCGGCGACGACTTCGACGTCACCCTGTCGGTGGACCCGGTGGCGTCGATCGCCACGGACGCCCTGACGGTGGCCCGCGTGATCACGATCGGGGCAGTCGACGCGGCCGACGTGTTCCGCCTCACGGTGGCCGGCGATCCGTACGACAGCACCGAGGACAGCGCGAGCACCGTGGCGACCGACCTGGCGGGCCAGGTGGACGCCTCGAGCGCGTTCACCGCGGTCGCCTCCGGCAACGCGATCACGATCATCGCCGTGACCGCGCACACGTTCACGGCGTCGCTGACGATCGACCGGCAGCCGGCGGCCCAGACCGAGGCCACCACGCTGACCTACCTGCTGGCCGGCACCGTGGTGGACGGCGACACGTGGGCCATCGCGCTCATGGACGGCGCGTCCACCCTGCACACGGCGCAGGTGCCGATCAGCGGCTCGCCCACGATCGACGCCATCGCCGGGAGCTTCCGGGACGCCATCAACGCCTTCACGGACTTCTTCGCGACCGCGAGCGGCGCCACTCTGACGCTCAGCCGGCTCTCCGGCGGCTTCACGGCGGCCGTGCCGTCCATCACCAGCCCGGCCGAGCCCGACACGGTGACGCCGACGCTGACGCCCGCGCCGACCGTCGTGCGCGTGGAGACGTTCACGCTGCCGAGCCTGATCGACGCCGGTGACACGTGGCGGCTGGGGCTGACGGACGGCGGCGAGCTCGTGGTGGCGACGTACCCGGTCGCGCCGGGCGACACGCCGGACGAGGTGGCGGCCGACCTGGCCGCCGACATCGACGCCGCCGCCGACTTCGACGCCGAGGCGCGCGGCGCCCAGATCATCGTGACCCGGACGGCGTCCACGGACGACTTCGGCGTCGCGCTGAGCGTGACGGTGGACGGCGCCGGCCTGGGCAGCCAGACGGTCGGCGCGGAGCAGCCGGCGGCCTCCCTGGCTTTCTCCGGCACGCCGACCGCGGACGACGTCTGGAACGTCACGCTGACGCCGACGCCGTCCGGCACGCCCGTCAACGGCACGTTCACGATCCCGTCGAGCCCGACGCCGACCATCGGCGCCGTGGTGGCGGACCTCCAGGGCGACCTCGCGGCCGGCGCCACCTTCGTTATCCTACGGACGGGCGACACGCTCACGGTGACCCGCGCCGCCGGCGGCACGTTCACGGTCGCGCGGTCCATCACGCCGAGCGGCAGCGCGTCGGTCGGCACGGCCACCACGCTGCGCGTCGACCTGACCGGCCCCGTGAACGCCGGCGACATGTGGACGCTCAGCGTGGCCGGCTCCGCGCTGACGCCGGGCTTCACGGTCGCCACCCCGGCCGCGGTCGCCGACGCCGTGGCCACCGCCTTCGCGGGCCAGGCCAACGGCCTCGCGGGCTACACGGCCTTCGCGGCCGGCGCGACGGTCTACGTCTCGAAGGTCGCCGGCGGCGCCGCCTTCGCCCTCGACGTGGCCATCGCGCGCGACCCGGCGGCGGCCGCCGCGACGGTCAGCGGCACGGTGCCGCTCGCGTGGACGCAGAGCGTGGCCCTCAACCCCGCCGGCCCGGCGCTGGCCCAGGAGGGCGACACGTGGACGCTGCGGGTGGCGGGCGTCGACTACACGGTGCTGCCGTCCGCGGGCCAGACCACGAGCCAGATCGTGGACCTCTTCCTCGCGCTCCCGGCGCTCATCGCGACCGGGCACACGCTGTCGAACGACGGCGGGGCGCTGGTGGTGGAGTCGGCGACGGGTGCCCCCGTCGCGATCGGGCCGGCGACCCAGCTCCGGCCGGTGGCCTTCACCACGACCGCCTCGACGGCGAGCGCCGACGACTTCTACCTCCTCGGCGTCGTGCGGCTGAGCAGCCCGTACGAGGAAGGCCAGACGTGGGCGATCACGATCGACGGCCGGACCTACAGCTTCCTGGCGCCCTTCGGCAACGCGACGGTGCGCCAGCTCGGCACGGTCGCCCAGGGGCTGGCCAACGCGATCAACGCCGACGCGGCGGCGCCGTTCCGCGCCGAGCTGCAGACGGGCGACTTCGCGGCCGGCCAGGTCCGCATCATCGACAAGGCGAAGGCGGCCGGCGTCACCGTGGCCGGCGACGATCCGTTCAGGATCAGCGCCACGCGCGGCGGCGGCGTGGTGAAGGGCGTGTTCGACATCGACCGCGCGAACCTCATCCAGGGCGCGGTCCAGGTGCCGGTGCCGTTCTTCTTCTTCGGCTTCTTCTTCTTCTCGGTGACGGACCTGCTGGACTTCACGGCGCGGCTAACCCTCGAGCTGATCGCGCCGAACGGCTCGGTGCTGGCGAGCAGTACCTCGGCCGGCTCGCACGCCCTCGACGCGGGCAGCGCCACGACGCTGGACCCGCTGCTGCAGCACACGTTCAACACCGCCGGCGTGTACAAGCTGCGCGTCGGCTCCCTCGTGGACTACGCGAGCTTCACCCGCTACCTCGGCCGTCCGAACACGTACTTCGCGGACGGGCAGGGCGGGGTGATGCCCGGCCAGTCCTACGACCTCATCGTGTCGCTCCAGCTGCACCAGACGAACCCGGACGCCATCACGCTGGCCGGGAAGAAGATCCAGATCGTGGAGGGCACGGGCAAGGGCCAGGAAGCCACCATCACCGCCTACGACGCCGAGGAGCGCATCTACACCCTCAGCACGACGTGGGCGGTCACGCCGGACTCGACGAGCCGGTTCGAGATCTACCAGCCCATGTCGGACTTCCCGGCCTACCAGCCGGTGGACGCCAGCTACACGGTGGTCCTCACGGGCCAGCCCGACGCCACCGTGATCGTGGACGTGGCGCCGCAGGCGACGCGGACCTACAACGCGGACCTCGCCTTCGACCCGAACGCCAACTTCGGCGAGAACAACGAGGTCCAGGTCAAGACGGCCACCACCCGCGTGTACGTCAACCTCGAGGGCACGCCGACGCCGGGCGAGGTCTGGAAGGTCACGCTGAACACGCCGCAGGCCGACGGCTCGTCGAACGCGCTGCCGGGGTTCTCGTACACGGTGCAGCCGGGCGACACGCTGGCGACGATCGCCCTGAGCCTCCGGAACGCGATCAACTCCGCCGCGGGGATCTACGGGGTCGGCGGGCGGCGGTTCACGGCGGTCCTCGACCCGGCCGACCCGACCGCCCTCGTCGTGACGGCGCCCGACGCCTTCTTCTCGGCCTTCTCGATCGCGCTGCCCGCGCTCGGCGGCACCGCCGCCGTGACCGGCTCGTCGAACGTGAAGACGGTCGACCTCGAGGGCCTGCCGGCCGTGGGCGAGCAGTGGCGCCTGACGTTTACCCCGGCCATCGGCTCGCCGCGGGTTGTCACGCACACGGTCGTGGCCGGCGACACGCTGGCGACGATCGCCGCGGACCTGCGCAGCCAGGTCAACGGCTTCGTCTACGTGGGCTTCCCGTTGAACTTCTCGTTCTCGGCGAGCCTGGTCGCGGGCGACTCGACGGCCTTCACGGTGACCGCGCTCGTCGACTTCACCGTGACCCTGTCGATCACGCCGACGGTGGCCGACAGTCGCGGCACGGCGACCGTCACCGGGACGCCGGGCACGGTGGCCGGCCTCTTCAGCGCCGTGGACGTCGAGCTGGGCGGCCACACGGCCCAGGGCGAGCGCTGGACGCTGACCCTGACCGTGCCGGGCGTCGGCGTGACGACGGTCAGCTACACGACCGGGTTCGGCGACAGCCTGGCCACGGTCGCGCGCAAGCTCGGCGAGCAGCTGCCGACCGGCGCGTGGGACGTCGCGGTCAGCGGCCGCGTCCTCAGCCTGGAGCGCGCGCACGGCGGCGACTTCACGGCGACGCTCAACGTCCTGCCGCAGAGCCTGGGCAGCGCCGTCGTCACCCCGCAGCTCGTGTTCACCACGACCGACTGGAACCAGGCCCAGACGGTCATCGTGCGCGCGCTCGACGACGACTTCGTGGACGGCAGCGACGCCCTCGTGTTCCCGGCGCTCGAGGGCCGGGTGAACGGGATCCGCGGGCCGCTGGTCATCGACGGCGGCATCCGGGTGGGCGAGGAGCGGTTCCTCGGCAACCCGCTGCTGCTGCCGGGCGAGAAGAACCTGCCGCTGCCGCAGGGCGAGGTGACCGGCACCGGGACCGCCACCGACGGCCTCGCCTTCCTCACGGACGCGAGCGCCATGCACGTCAACGCCCGCACGGGCGAGCGGCCGGGCTTCGACCCGCGCATGAACGACTTCGCGTTCATCGCGACGTTCCTGACCGTGAACCACCTCGAGAGCGTGCTGACGCTCGACGTGGCGTCCGTCTCCGCCGACATCCTGTCGGTGGCGAAGGCCACGGCGTTCAGCGTGGCCTTCCAGGTGGCGGCGGGCGGCAGCGCGGAGTTCATCGGCACCCCGGTCCAGACGGGCCTCGGCGGCCTCGACTGGACGCGGATGGTGGTCACCCTCGACGGCGTCGCCAGGGTGGGCGAGACGTGGCGGCTGACCGTGGACCTCGACGGCACGGCGTCGGGTGGCCCGAGCACGACCTACTCGGTGCCGATCGGCGCCGGCGAGGCCGTCCTGTCGAGCATCGCCGAGCGCCTGGCCGACGCCATCCGGACCCAGACGCCGGCGCTCGACGTCGAGGTCCGCGTGGGCATCCTGGGCGACAGCCGCCTGATCCTCACGAAGACGGACGGCACCAGGTTCAACGCCACCTTCAGCGTGCTGGCCGCGCCCGGCGAGACGGTCGAGGGCGGGGCCACCCTGGGCGGCACCCTCGAGCTGGCGGACGTCGGGCTCACGACCTGGACCCAGGCGGCGTTCCGGATCCTGAGCGCCGGCACCGGGACGTGGAGCATCGCGCTGGGCGGCGCGCCGGCGGTCACCTACCCGGTGCAGGCGGGCGACACGGTCGCGGACGTCACCGGCTTCTTCGAGGAGGGCATCGACTCCGCCTACGCGCCGCTGGTCTCCGGTACGCGGGTCACGCTCCGGACCGGCTGGCCGACCGGGACGCAGCCGGTGGCGGAGGACCTGTACTTCGTCGCGCCGTTCAACCTGAACTTCCGCGTGATCGAGGACGACCAGGTCGACGCGCTGTACGTCGACAACACCAACAGCCCGGCCGACGACGTCGGCGTGCTGACGGACAGCCGGATCACCGGCCTCGGCATGGGCGGCACCACGGTGGTGGCCGGCCGCCTCGTGCCGGGCGGCATCACGTACTCGAACCTCGAGGTCGTGAGCGTCGGGTTGGGCCGCGGCAACGACCACTTCACGGTCGAGACGACCCACGCGGGCTCCACGACCGTGAGGGGCGGCGCCGGCAACGACACGATCGCCGTCGAGACGATCGTGGGCCACGCCACCATCGAGACGGGCGCCGGCGACGACACGGTCACCGTGGCGAACGACGAGCAGAACGTGGACCAGATCACCGGGTTGCTCACCGTGGACATGGGCGCCGGCGAGGACACGCTGGTGGTCGACGACTCGGGCGACGCGGTCGACGACACCACGCTCGACCTGACCGCCAGCACGCTGACCGGCCTCGACATGCCGACGGTGGCCGAGGTCCAGACGGTCTTCGTGCAGGCCGCCTCGGGCACCTACCGGCTCCGCACGCCGGGCTACGGCACCGAGACGGGCCTGCCCGACACCACCACGGACTTCGTGGAGCGCGGCGCCGGCTTCGCCCTGGTCACCCTCGACTACGGGATGGACGACGAGGCCGTGGCCGAGCGGCTGCGCGCGCTCTACGGCTTCGACGACCTCAAGGTGTCGTCGATCCGCACCGGTGTGGACGTGACCCACCGGGTGACGTTCATCCGCGGCCAGGCCGGCGTCGACCACGCGCCGCTCGAGTGGGGCGAGACCCGCGAGACGACCGGGCTGGTGGCCGGCCTCGGCGCGTCCACCGACGTGCGCGTGGCCACGCTGCGCGACGGCGCGCTGACGACGGAGCGCGACACCGTGCAGACGCTGACGGTGGACGCGACCGGCGGCAGCTTCGTGCTCCACTTCGTCCGCGCCAACGCCGAGGGTGTCGCCCAGGACTTCGCCACGGCGCCGATCGCGTTCAACGCCTCGGCGGCGGCGGTGCTCGAGGCGCTGAGCGCGGTGCTCAACCCGAACAACGCCAACCCGGCGCTGCCGTTCACGGACAACGTGGCGGTCGAGCAGCACGGCACCACGTACCACCTGGGCTTCCGGGGCGAGCACCGCGACATCGCCATCGCGTTCGTGGACGTCTCGGCCCTCCTGGGCACGGTGGCGGTCGCGACGCGGCTGGACGGGATCAACTACTACGGCGTGGACCTGCTGGACGTGAGGCTCGGCAGCGACGACGTCGTCAACGTCACGGGCACGTCGGCGGTGACGAACCTCGACCTCGGCGACGGCGACGAGTGGATCTACGTGTCGTCGGCGGCCAACGTGGCCATGGGCGAGACACCGGCCTTCCTGTCCGGCCACCTCGGCACGTTCCTCGGCACGCTGAACATCGACGCCGGCACCGGCCGCCACCAGCTGATGATCAGCAACGAGGCGAGCGCGGCCGGCCGCAGCGTGCTGATCACGGACAGCCTCGCGGCGGCGGCGGCCGTCGATCCGAACGTCGCGAGCGACGCCGAGATCTTCATCGTCGGCCTGGCGCCCGCCGGCATCACCTTCCGCGCCGACGCCGCGGGCGACTTCGCGCGCGGCATCACGATCTGGACGGGCTCGGGCGCCGACGTGATCACCGTGGACGACACGCACTTCCGCCCGGCGGCCACCGAGGGCGGCCAGCCGGTCGAGACGGTGACCACGCTCAACACGGGCCTGGGGAACGACGTCGTCACCGTGTCGCTGCAGGCGGCGGACGACGGCCGGTTCGTGCTGAACACGCAGGGCCAGTACAGCGTGCTGGTGCCGGTGGCGGCCGGCCTGAACGCCGCCGGCCCGGACACGCCGGCCGACCTCGTGAGCGTCGCCGTCGACGGCGTGGCGCTCACGGCGGACCAGTTCTCGGCCGACTTCGGCCTGGACCGGATCGGCCTGCTGGTGAGCCCGCTCCTCGGCGCGTCGGTCGAGGTGGAGATCGTGCGGACGGTGGCCGAGGCCTTCACCTTCGACGATGCGGCGCCCGTCCTGCACGTCGGCGAGGACCTCCAGCCCGGCGTGACCGAGGTCGTGGGCGTGTCGGTCAACGGGGTCGACCTGGCCGACCTGGACGGTGTCGTGGTGGACCCGGCCGCGGACACCGTGACGTTCACGGCGGCGGCCACGCCGCCGGCGGGCGCGCTGGTCGTGGTCCGGATGACGAAGCGGATCACGGAGACGTCGGCGGTCGGCGCCGTGACCGACGACGAGGACACGGTCCTCGGCACCGGCTCGACGCTGCCGCTCGTCGTGTTCGGCGGCAAGGACCGGGACGTGATCACCGGCGGCGACGCCGGCGACGTCCTCGTCGGCGACCGCGGCCGCCTGCTGTTCTTCGCCGACCCGGGCGCGGTGGACCTCGGCCTGCCGCTCGGGCAGCTCCAGGCGCTGGCCACGGCCGTCCGCGGCCACGGCGGACCGGAGGACGTGACGGCCGGCACGGTGCGCCATCCGTACCTCCTGGTCACGGTGGAGGCGGACGTGGACGGCGTGGACACGCTGGCGGGCGGCCTCGGCGACGACATCCTCATCGGCGGCGACAACGCCGACGTGGCCGGCGACCCGATCCGCGAGACGCTGCTCGGCGGTGAGGGCGACGACGTGCTGGTCGGCGACTACGCCCGGGTGATCTTCGACGCCGGCGCCCCGGCCCGGGTCGAGTCCCTGCTGCCGGCCCGCGGCGGACTCGACACCATCGACGGCGGCAGCGGCGCCGACGTGGCCATCGCGGGCGCCGCGGGCGACGTCGTCACCGCCAGCCTGGGCGGCGACGTGGTGCTCGGCGACTCCGGTGTGGTGGACCTCGACGGCGACGTCTTCACGATCGCGCCCGCCATCGGCGGCGCCGACGTGCTCACCGGCTCCGAGGACGCGCTCGCGGCCGGGTTCGGCAACCGCTCGATCCTCATCGGCGGCGCCGGCAACGACACGCTGCTGGGCGGCCAGGGCGACAACGTGATCCTGGGCGACGGCGGCCTGGTCGCGCGGATCGGCGGCGTGGTGCAGCGCGTGACCTCGATCGACCCGGCCACCGGCGGCGTGGACCGGATCACCAGCGGCGTCGGGAACGACATCATCATCGGCGGCGCCATGGGCGACGTCATCGAGGCCAGCGCGGGCAGCGACATCATCCTGGGCGACAACGGCGACGTGACGGTCAACCAGGCGCCCGCCAACGACATCGCCAGCGTGGCGCCGGGCATCGGCGGCGACGACATCATCGAGGGCGGCGACAGCGGCCGCTCGATCATCATCGGCGGCTTCGGCACCGACACGATCACGACCGGGCTCGGCAACGCGGTCATCCTCGGCGACAACGGCCAGGTCCTGCGCGGACCGGCGCCGGACGAGACCGTCCTGACCGTGGCCACGACCGACGTGGACGACACGACGGGCGCCCGCGACGTCATCACCAGCGCGGCCGGCGTCAACGTGATCCTGGGCGGCGTGGGCCGGGACGAGATCCACGCCACGGGCGGCAGCAGCAACATCATCCTGGGCGACAACGGCGTGGTGGACCTCAACCAGGCCGCCGCCAACGACATCGCCTCGATCGTGGACGGGCCGGGTGCGCTGGGCGACGACGACCAGATCTTCTCGGGCAGCAACAACATCATCCTCGGTGGCTTCGGCGCCGACGAGATCCGGCTGCTCGGCGGTGTCAACACGGTGCTCGGCGACAACGGCACGGTGCGGCGCGACGGCGGCGAGACGCCGTACCAGGTGAAGAGCACCGACGTCACGGCCGGCACGGGCGGCGGCGACACGATCACGGTCACGGCCGGCGTCAACGTGATCCTGGGCGGCGTGGGCGAGGACGGGATCGACGCCACGGGCGGCAGCCGCAACGTCATCCTGGGCGACAACGGCGAGGTGAACCTGAACCAGCCGGTGGCCAACGATATCGAGAGCACGGAGCTCGACCTGGGCGACCGGGACTTCATCTTCTCAGGGACGAACAACATCATCCTGGGCGGCTTCGGCGCCGACGAGATCACGCTGGGCAGCGGCACCAACACCGTGCTCGGCGACAACGGCGTGGTCCGCCGCGACGGCGCGGAGACGCCGACGCAGGTCGCGACGGCCGACACGCTGGCCACGACGGGCGGCGGCGACACGATCACGAGCCAGGGCGGCGTGAACGTGATCCTCGGCGGCGTCGGCCAGGACGTCATCGAGGCGCTGGTCGGCAGCGCCAACGTCATCCTCGGCGACAACGGCGTGGTGAACCTGAACCAGCCGGTGAGCAACGACATCTACTCGATCGTGAGCGGCCCCGGCGCGCTGGGCGACCACGACACGATCGAGTCGGGCAGCAACAACATCATCCTGGGCGGCTTCGGGCCCGACGACATCACGATCGGCTCGGGCACCAACGTGGTCCTCGGCGACAACGGCGTGGTGCGCCGGGACGGCAGCGAGCAGACCACGCAGGTGACGACGACGGACACGACGGCGCTCACGGGCGGCGTGGACCACATCACGAGCCAGGGCGGCGTGAACGTGATCCTGGGCGGCGTGGCGGGCGACACGATCGACGCGCTGGTGGGCAGCAGCAACATCGTCCTCGGCGACAACGGCGACGTGATCGTCGACGGCGACGTGCAGACCACGGACCTCGACCTGGGCGGCGACGACGTCATCGAGGCCACGGGCGTGTCGGTCACCGGCCCTGCGGACAACATCATCCTGGGCGGCTTCGGCCAGGACACGATCACGCTCAACAGCGGCGCCAACGTCGTCCTCGGCGACAACGGCCACGTCCTCCGCACGGGCGGCGTCGTCACCCGCGTGTTCACGACGGACGGCAGCGCGCTCACGGGCGGCGTGGACCACATCACGAGCCTGGGCGGGGTGAACATCATCCTGGGCGGCGTCGCCGGCGACTTCCTCGACGCCCCGGTGGGCAGCAACGTCGTGCTGGGCGACAACGGCGAGGTGAACGTCGGCGGTGACATCTTCAGCACCGACCTCGCGGTCGGCGGCGACGACGTCATCACCGGCGGCGCCACCAACACGATCCTGGGCGGCGCAGGATCCGACCTGATCACGCTGGGCGCGGGCACGAACACCGTGCTCGGCGACAACGGCTCCGTGACGCGCACCGCCGGGGTCGTGACCCAGGTCCGGACCACGGATGGCACGGCCGCGACGGGCGGGCCCGACACGATCCTCAGCCAGGGCGGGGTGAACATCATCCTGGGCGGCGTGGCCGGTGACACGATCGAGGCGACGGGCGGCAGCGACAACATCGTGCTCGGCGACAACGGCGTGGTGAACCTGAACCGGGTCGGCGACGAGGACGTCTTCACGACCGACCTCGACCTCGGCGGTGCCGACCAGATCTTCGCCGGCAGCAACAACGTCATCCTGGGCGGCTTCGGCCAGGACCACGTCGAGCTGCTGACCGGCACGGCGGTGGTCCTGGGCGACAACGGCCACGTGAGCCGCACGGGCGCGCTGGACGCCCTCGGGCAGCTCGTCACCACGGTGACCCGCGTGGTCACCACCGACACGACGAGCGCGACGGGTGGCGACGACACGATCCTGAGCCAGGGCGGGACCAACATCCTCCTGGGCGGCGTGGGCGCGGACCGCATCGAGGCGACCGGCGGGAGCCAGAACATCATCCTGGGCGACGACGGCGAGGTGAACCTGAACCAGCCGCTCGCCAACGACATCTGGACGACCGAGCTGACGCTGGGCGGCGACGACACGATCCTGGCCGGCAGCGACAACATCATCCTGGGCGGGTTCGGGAACGACGCGATCACGCTGGGCGGCGGCACCGCGGTGGTCCTGGGCGACAACGGCCAGGTGAACCGCAACGGCGGCATCTCGCTCGGGACCCTCGGCGACGTCACGAAGGTGTTCACGACCGACCTCGGGCCGCTGGCGGCGAGCGACGACACGATCCTGAGCCAGGCCGGCGTGAACGTGATCCTGGGCGGCGTGGGCCAGGACTCGATCGAGACCGCGAGCGGGAGCAGCAACATCCTCCTGGGCGACAACGGCGAGGTGACCCTGAACCAGCCGGTGGCCAACGACATCCAGACGACCGAGCCCGACCTCGGCGGCGACGACACGATCCTGGCCGGGAGCACCAACTTCATCCTGGGCGGCGTCGGCAGCGACACGATCACGCTGCGCGGCGGGACCAACACGGTGCTGGGCGACAACGGCATCGTGTACCGCGACGGCGACCACCAGGTGACCCGCGTGGAGACGTTCGACGAGGACGGGACGACGGGCGCCGCCGACGTGATCGTGAGCCTGGGCGGCCGGAACGTCATCCTGGGCGGCATCGGCGGCGACGTCATCGACGCGTCGTTCGGGACGAACATCGTGCTCGGCGACAACGGCGACGTGGTGGTGGACGGGGACGTGGTCACCACCGAGCCCGCCATCGGCGGCGCCGACGTGATCCTCGGCGGCGCGGACAACATCATCCTGGGCGGCGCGGCGGGCGACGCGATCACGCTGGGCGGCGGCACCAACACGGTCCTCGGCGACAACGGCGCGGTGCTCCGGACGGCCGGCGTCGTCACGCGGGTCATCACGGGCGACGAGGACGGGACCACCGGCGGCCCGGACACCATCACCAGCCTGGGCGGCCAGAACATCATCCTGGGCGGCACCTTCGCCGACGTGATCAGCGCGCCGGGCGGCACCAACATCATCCTGGGCGACAACGGCGAGGTGATCGTCGGCGGCGACGTGTTCACGACCGAGCCCGCCATCGGCGGTGCCGACACGATCACGGGCGGCGCCGGCGACAACATCATCCTGGGCGGCGCCGAGGGCGACCTGCTCACCGGCGGCGCCGGCTTCGACGTGATCCTGGGCGACAACGGGATCGTGATGCGCACCGCCGGCGTCGTGACGCGGGTGGAGACGACCGACCCGACGATCGGCGGCCCCGACACGATCGAGGGCGGCGCGAACGACGACATCATCCTCGGCGGCGCGGCGGACGACTTCATCACCGCCGGCACCGGGAACGACATCGTCGTCGGCGACAACGGCACGGTCGACCTCACGGTGACGCCGCCGTTGGTGACGTCGGGCCCGCCGACGCTCGGCGGCGCCGACGTGATCCACGGCCAGGACGGCGACGACACCCTCTACGGCGGTGCGGGCGACGACGAGCTGTACGGCGAGCTCGGGAACGACACGCTCTACGGCGAGGCGGGCCACGACATCCTGCTGGGCGACACGGGCGTGATCGAGCGCATGGGCCGGCTCAACCCGAACGGCTCGGTGCACCGCGACGTCTGGCTGACCGACGTGGGCATGCTCACGGCCCGGTACGACCTGGACGGGCTCCGCTGGGACGACCTCACCCCGGAGCTCGCGGCCGCGCTCGTCGGCGCCGACCTCATCCTGGTCACGGGCGCCTTCGACGCCGACGGGGGCCACGACCTGGTGCCCGACCGGGCGCCCGTCCGGTGGTGGGAGCACTGGACGCACCGGTGGGACACCGAGCTGTTCCTGGTCACGCTCGTGCCGGACGGTGACGACGTGCTCGACGGCGGCGCGGGCGACGACGCCCTCTACGCGGGCCGCGGCGAGGACACGCTGACCGGCGGCCCCGGCAACGACTACCTCGAGGGCGACCTCGGCGACGACGTGCTCGACGGCGGCGACGGCGACGACCAGCTCGTGGGCGACCGGTCCACGGTCGTGACGGGCGACGGCGCGGTGCCGAACGTCGTCCACGCGCTCCGGCTCATCGCCGGCCCCGGCTCGGTGGAGGCCGCCGCCGGCGTGGTGCTCGGCCCCGACGGCACGACGCTCGTGCCCCTGGTATCGGTGGTCCCGGGCCACGACGTGGACCCGCTGCCGGCGGTGCTCGGCGTGCTGGGCGGGATCCCGCTCTTCCCGGCGGACAACGTCCTGCACCGTGCGGACGGCAGCTACCTCGTGCCGTTCGCCTCGGTCGTGCCGGACGTCCGCTCGCACCTCGACCTGGTCGCCGGCAACGACACGCTCACCGGCGGCGCGGGCGAGGACACGCTGGTCGGCGACAACTCCACCGTGCTCGCGGCGTCCCTCGTCTTCACGGACACGCGCATGGAGCAGGCGATCGGCCTGACCGGCGACCTGCTCGACATCGCCGACGACTTCGCGGACCTCACGGCCGTCCTCCACCACGCCGTGTCCGAGGCTCTGTGGCGGTCGGGCATCTGGAAGCAGGAGACCGTCGTGGACGCGACGATCACGATCGCCGCCGACCTCCTCGACGGCGGCGCGGGCAACGACGTGCTGGTGGGCGACGACTCCACGGTGCTCGCCCAGAACTTCACCATGCCGGTCGCCCTCGTGGACGACTTCGAGTTCCTGGTGGACGGCCTCCAGCTCGTCGGCGGGGAGCTCGAGCACGCCGCGCTCGAGCTGGGCGACATCCAGCACCACCTGCGCAACGAGATCGTCCAGGTGAAGAGCGGCTGGTCCTGGAAGGACGTGCTCCGCCACCACGTGGACCGGATCTCGATCGGCGCCGACACCCTCCTGGGCGGCGACGGCGACGACCTCCTGGTCGGCGACCAGAAGCTCCACCTGACGGCGAACGTCACGCTGACGGAGGGCGGGAAGGCCTCGAAGCCGCACCACCGCTGGCACGACGGTGACTGGTGGGACGGCGACTGGTGGGGCTGGAAGGACCATGGCCGCCACCGCCATCAGGCGTGGCACGACGACTACTGGTCGCACCACGGCAGCTGGCATCACCACGGGGCCGGTGACATCGTCACGCTCGGCAACGACGTGCTCGACGGCGGCAACGGCAACGACGTGATGTTCGGGGACAGCCTCGCGCTGGTGGCGCCGAACGTGAGCACGACGTTCAGCCCGAGCTGGCAGGACCGCTGGGCGATCGACGAGGCGTGGGAGGCGGTCGAGGACCTCACCGAGATCGGGCACCACGAGCACCACCACGGCTGGTGGCACCACCACGAGCACCACGACCACGACGATCACGACGACCACGACCAGGAGGACTTCCAGGTCACGGCCGGCGACGACACGCTCTACGGCGGCGCCGGCGACGACGTGATGTTCGGCCAGGACGGCCGGGACCGGCTATACGGCGGGGACGGCGACGACTACCTGGTGGGCGGCGGCGACAGCGACACGCTCGAGGGCGCGACCGGCAAGAAGAGCAAGGACCGGGACACGATCCGGAGCGGCCACGACACCTCGTCGACGCTCGCGAACATCCTGAAGGCGCGCCTGGTCATCTGGGCGGGGCACCTGGACGTGTACGGGACCAGCCAGGCGCTCGGCTCGCCGAGTCCGTGGGCACCGTACTATGACCTCGACCTGGACGACGAGGCCCACGACCAGGCCTTCGTCATCCGCCCGGATCCCAAGCCGGCGCCCAAGCCGGGCTGCTGGTGGTAGGGGGCGCCTCCCGGCTCAGCCGTCGTACGCGGGGATCGCGACTTCCGGATTGACCGGCGCCTGCTCCTCGGCCTCGATCGCCTCGAGCGTCAGGCCGCTGTCCTTGAGCTTGGCGCACACCTCGGCGACTCTGCGGTCGATGTCCGAGTCGGTGAGAAGCATGACGCCCGTCGCCAGCGTCGCGCGGATCTTGATGCGCTTGAACTCTGCCATGGTGACACCTCCCTCCGCCTGGCAAAGCTGCTGACGCTCGAAAAAAGCAAGCAAGGTGCCACAGCCAATCGAATCGTCAACCATCCGGAAAGATTGCGTTGTCGAATGCCAATGTGCCACCCTGGCGCCTGACTGACACGACTCGTGTCAGACCGTCTGACACGTTCCTTGCCGGCGCCGGACGGCTCCCCCCTCCAGCACGCCGTCCCCCAGGGTCACGATCCTGACGTCGGTGCGCGTCTGCGCCGGTCTCCTCGCGCGCGCCGCCGCCGCTTGATCGCGGGCGGTCGTCGCCCTATCGTGCGGCCAGCGGCCGGCCCCGGGCCGCGGGGAGGGACCATGGAGCCCACGCTCGACCGGCAGCGCGTCCAGGAGTTCGCCCGCAAGCTCTTCGGCTTCTACACGAGCGGGCTCCTGACGCTGATGGTGCAGATCGGCTTCAAGACCGGCCTCTTCGAGGCGGCCGCCAAGGGCCCGGCGACGAGCGCGGAGCTGGCCGCGCGCGCGGGGCTCGACGAGCGCTACGTCCGCGAGTGGCTCGCGGCCATGGCGACGGGCGGGGTCGTCGAGTACGACCGGACGTCGCGACGCTTCACGCTGCCGCCGGAGCACGCGACGTGCCTGACGGGGACGTCGAGCCGCAACCTGGCGCCCGCGAGCCAGACGCTCACGATGCTCGCCAAGCGCCTGCCGCAGGTCATCGACTGCTTCCGTGCGGGTGGCGGCGTCCCGTACGCGGCGTACCGGCCGGACTTCACCGAGGCGCAGGACGCCTCGTGGCGGCTCCTCTACGACGGGCTCCTGGTCAAGGGCTTCCTGCCCGTGGCGCAGGGGCTTCCCGAGCGGCTCGCGGCGGGCCTCCGCGTCGCGGACGTGGGCTGCGGCACGGGCCACGCGGTCAACGTGATGGCGCGCGCGTACCCGCGCTCGACCTTCGTCGGCTACGACTGGAGCGAGGAGGCGGTCGCGCGCGGCCGCGAGGAGGCGCGCGGCCTGGGGCTCGCCAACGCGCGCTTCGAGGCGCTCGACGTGACCCGGCTGCCCGCCGAGCCGGCCTTCGACCTGGTCACGACGTTCGACGCGATCCACGACCAGCGCGATCCCGCGGCGGTGCTCCGCCGCATCGCGGCCGCGCTCGCGCCGGACGGGATCTACCTCATGGTCGAGCCCAAGGCGTCGAGCCGCCTCGAGGACAACATCGGCAGTCCGTTCACGCCGTACATGTACGGCATGAGCGTGCTCCACTGCATGACGGTCTCCCTCGCCGAGGGCGGCGCGGGGCTCGGCACCGCGTGGGGCGAACAGGCGGCGCGGCGGCTCCTCGCCGAGGCCGGCTTCGGCACGGTCGAGGTGTTCGACGCCCCGGGGCCGCAGAACAGCATCTACGTCTGCCGGACCGCGGCGGCGGTGCGGTAGGATCGCCGGCATGGCCACCACACTGACCGTCGAGTACCCCAGGGACCTGCTGCAGCACGTCGGCCGGGAGCTCGGGCCGTCGGACTGGATCGTCGTGGACCAGGCCGCGATCGACAAGTTCGCCGACGCGACCGGCGACCACCAGTGGATCCACGTGGACGTGGAGCGCGCGCGCCGCGAGATGCCCGGCGGCACGACCATCGCCCACGGCTACCTCACGCTCTCCCTCGTCCCGCGGCTGGCGGCCACGCTGCTCCAGGTCACCCGCCGGAGCCGCGGCCTCAACTACGGCTCGAACCGCGTCCGGTTCACCAACGCGGTGCCCGCGGGCGCCCGGGTGCGCCTGCGCGCGAAGCTCCTCGCCGCCGAGGAGGTCCCGGGCAGCGGCGTGCGGCTGACGAGCGAGATGACCGTCGAGGTCGAGGGCCAGGCACGCCCGGCGCTCGTCGCCGAGGTGCTGTCCGTGCATTACGCGTAGCCGCGCGCCGCGCGCGCTATGCTGGACGGCGATGGACGTCCGCCCCTCGCCGATCGCGGGCCAGTGGTACCCGGCGGACGCCGCCGAGCTCGCCGCCGGCGTCGACCGCGCCCTGGACGCGGCGGGGCCCGTCGCGTCCGGCGCCGCCGTGGTGGCGGTCGTGGCGCCGCACGCGGGCCACGTCTACTCGGGGGGCGTCGCCGGCCACGCCTTCGCGGCGGTGCGCGGCCTCGCCCCGGAGCTCGTCGCCGTCGTCGGGCCCATGCACGTCCCCGCGCGCGGCGCGCTGCTGACCTCGGCCCACGAGGCGTACGCGACGCCGCTCGGCCCCGTCCCGCTCGACGCCGCGGCGCGCGCGGCGCTCGACGCGGCGCTCGCCGCCGAGGGCGCCGCCGGCCTCACGCCCGTCCGGGACGACGACGAGCACTCGGTGGAGATCGAGCTGCCGTTCCTGCAGCGCGCGCTCGTCGGCGCCTGGCGGCTGCTGCCGGTGATGGTGCGCGATGCCCGGCGCCCGGTGGCGCTGGCGCTCGGGCGCGCGCTCGCCCGGGCGCTCGCGAACCGCCGCGCGCTGCTCGTCGCGAGCACCGACCTCTCGCACTATCACCCGCAGGCGGCGGCGCGGCGCCTCGACGCCGAGCTGCTCCGCCGCCTCGAGGCGTTCGACGCGGACGCCGTCCTGCGCGCGGACGAGGAGGGCGCCGCGGAGGCATGCGGCGTCGGCGCGCTCGCGGCCGTCCTCTGGGCGGCGCGCGCGCTCGGCGCCGATCGCGTGCGCGTGCTCCGCTACGCGACCTCGGGCGACGTCACGGGCGACTACCGGAGCGTCGTCGGCTACGCCGCCGCGGTCGCGACGCGACCCTAGCCCGCGTCACTCACGAACGGTCGTCGCGTGTGGCGGGCGGGTCCTGGCGCAGGGTGCAGCCTCCGCGGGGCCGGCTCCGTCACCCACTCGCCCGAGCGCCGCGCTGCGCGCGGCGGACGGGACGAGGGGGGCCCACTGCGCGGCCCC